>Ga0194115_10006926_pt1 | contig 11379 bp, 7 predicted proteins | sample TA2MahsurfametaG_3_FD_148656 | JGI IMG/M metagenome (GOLD analysis project Ga0194115, IMG submission 148656) | Freshwater microbial communities from Lake Tanganyika, Tanzania - TA2015002 Mahale S4 surface | ecosystem: Environmental > Aquatic > Freshwater > Lake | place: Tanzania: Lake Tanganyika... | reverse complement strand
CTTCAGCTTCATATGCTTCAAATGCTGAATTATTAGATAATCTTGATTCTACTTCATTTGTATTTACTAGTTCATTTAATACATACTCTTCTAGTATGTCAACTAGAACAACTAATTTAGAATCTACTGGCTCTAGTTTGACAACTGCTTCTGGTTCATTTTCTACTAGAGTATCTAATACTGAGTCTACTGGATCTAGTTTGACTACTGCCTCTAGTTCATTTTCTACTAGAGTAACTAATTTAGAGTCTACTGGCTCTAGTTTAACAACTGCTAGTGGATCTTTTTCTACAAGAATATCAAGCATAGAAGGAAATTACGCTACTACTGGTAGTAATGTGTTTATGGGAGCACAAACTGTGTGTGCTAATATTACTTCTACTGGGACTATTGTTGCTCAAACGATTAACGTACAGCAAGTAACATCATCTATTGTCTATTCATGTGGTAGTAATATATTTGGATGTTCTACTAGTGATGTACAACAAATGACAGGATCGGTTAGGATTACTGGTAGTTTGAATGTGATTGGTAATGCTTGTATGACTTCTATTTGTAGTCCTAGTATTGTAGGAGGAACAGTATCTGGAACTACTATATACGGTTCTACAGCTATTTGTGGTGGGGTGATATGCGGTGGTGCTACAACACTTACTGGCGCATTAAGCGGAACGAGTGCTACGTTTAGTGGTAACTTAAACCTACAAGGAGCAGTAACAAGAAATATTAACTTTTACGATAGTAGTAATACTAACATCAATGCTCAAATACAATATGACCAAATAAGTTCAAATAGTGGTCAATTGTTTTTTGGTACAAACAATGCTGGTACGTTTGCTACAAGACTTACAATATCAAACACTGGTGCTGCTACGTTTTCGAGTAGTGTGAATATTGGTACAACTGCATCTACTGTTTATGGAACTTTAAATGTAATCCAGCAATCTGTTTCTGCTCCATCTTTTGTAAGAGGAATAGAATTGGTACATCCTAATGGTACTGGTGGAACTGGTGGCTATATTGGCATCAGTATGACTGGACAAAAACAAGCTACTATTCAAGTTGGAGATGACTCAGCAGCTGGTAATTTATTATTGCAATCACAAGGCGGCAATGTAGGTATAGGTACGAGTTCCCCGACAGAAAAATTAGATGTAAGAGGTAATATCTATACAAATGCAACTAATACAAATATTTATTTAGATAATGGTGGGGTAGGTGGTGCTTCTTTGAAAATAGGTGTTACAGGAACGACTGAAACATATATCAACTCATTAAGTGATGACCCTTTAATATTTCTCACTAACAATACTGAAAGAATGCGCATCACGAGTGGGGGGAAAGTTGGTATAGGTTTAAACATGACAACTCCAGTATCACAAGTTAGTATAGGAGTAGGAAATGTTTCAACTGTTGGTGCATTAGCAAGTGCTGGATTAGCGATAAATAGTTATGATAGTAATATTGTAGTTGGTAATCTATCTCAAATTTCATTTGGTTTACAGAATGTTTATACTCCTGCTTATATAGGATATGTTGTAACAACTGCAACAGCCTATAGTTATGGAGATTTAATATTTGGTACAAGAGGTGTAAATACTGATACACAACCTACCGAACGCATGCGCATCACGAGTGGGGGGAATGTAGTCATTGGTAATACAGTTGCTTCTAATGTTGGTTTAACAATATATGGTTCTAATGCCGCAACAATATACCAAACTGCAAATACAGGTACAGGTGCAAATAATGGTTTTTATGTAGGTCATACAGGTGATGTTAGTTATATATGGAACTACAATAACTATCCTACTGTATTTGGCACGAACAACACCGAACGCATGCGCATCACGAGTGGGGGGAATGTATTAATAGGTACTACAACAGACCCAAATGCAGGTGTTATTGTGGGTTCTCAATCTACAAATAATTGGACTATATATGGTAAAAATACCGCTTCAAGTGGAACTGTTTATGTTTACTTAGCTGAATTTACTGGTCAAGCACCAAATAATTCAGGTACATATTTTTATTATGCTGGAGACACTATAGGACAAAGGTTTAGTGTTAGGGGTAATGGAGGTATTTCTAATTATCAAGCAAATAATGTAAACTTATCAGATATATCAACTAAAAAAGATATTATTCCTTGTGAATCTTATTGGGATAAATTTAAAGCAATTGAAATAGTTAAATTTAAATATAAAGACCAATCACATGATGATTATAATATTGGAGTGATTGCTCAACAAGTTGAAGAAGTAGCACCTGAATTTGTTGATGAAGAAAATTGGGGTAAGCCTAACGAAGAACCTAACATAAAGAAAGCAATCTATACAGCAGATTTGAACCATGCAACAATTAAAGTATTACAAGAGGCAATAAATAAAATAGAAACACTTGAAGCACAAATAGAAGAATTAAAAAATAAATAATGGGTAAGAACGTAATCATATCAACACTACCGAATATCAGCCAGAACTACTTACCAAAGGTTAATACCAGTAATATATTCGCTAATAGCTTGGTATATGATGATGGTAGCAGTGTACTCATAAATACTACTACTGCATCAGCATTCAAATTAGACGTAAATGGTACTGCCAGAACAGGAGCATTAACATTAACTGGCGCATTAAGCGGAACGAGTGCTACGTTTTCGAGTAGTGTGAATATTGGTATTAACACAACATCTCCTTCCTACAAACTACACGTAAACGGTACCTTCTACGCAGCAGGCTCTTCAATCAAATACAAAGAAGGCATTTGTCAATACGACACAAACAGTTGTCTATTCATGTGTCTAAAACCAGTAACATATCAATACAAAGACGAATTCAAGCATCTTGGTAAAGAATTAAAATCAGATATACAGATAGGACTCATTGCAGAAGACGTAGCAGATGTAATGCCTGAACTAGCGGTACTTGTCAATGAAGAAGATGAAAAAGTAGTACGTAATGTTGATTACGAAAAACTTTCAATTGTTCTTCTAACAGAATTACAAAAATTAAGAAAAGAAGTTGATGAACTTAAAACAATAAAGTAAATAAATAAGATGAGTAATACTAGAAATACAGGCTTTTTAACTAATGTCATAAAAACTGACTCAAACGGTAATATTACTTTTGTTAGTGGTTCTACAACTTTACTTTCAGTTAGTTCATCTGGTGCTATCACTACTACAGGTATAATTTCTGGCTCAAATGCTTTATCAGCTAGTTATGCTCAAAATGCTGATTTACTTGATAATCTTGATTCAACAGCCTTTGTATTTACCTCATCTTTTAATTCATACTCCTCTAGTATATCTACTAGAGTATCTAATACTGAGTCTACTGGCTCTAGTTTAACAACTGCCTCTAGTTCATTTTCTACTAGAGTAACTAACTTAGAGTCTACTGGGTCTAGTTTGACAACTGCTTCTAGTAGTTTTTCTACTAGGGTGACAAACACTGAGTCTACAGGTTCTAGTTTGACTACTGCTAGTGGATCTTTCTCCATTAGAATATCAAACATAGAAGGTAACTATGCTACAACAGGCTCTAATGTGTTTATGGGAGCTCAAACTGTATGTGCTAACATTACTTCTACTGGAACAATCATTGCTCAAACAATAAATGTACAACAAGTCACTTCTAGTATAGTTTATTCTAGTGGTTCTAATATATTTGGTAATTTAAGCTCTGATGTACAACAGATGACAGGATCAGTTAGGATTACGGGTAGTTTGAATACAACTGGAACTATTTGTTCTACAGGTAATACCTGTTTTGGAGGAATGAGTATAGTAACAAGTTGTTTAGGGATAGGTACTCAATCGCCTTCAGAAGCATTACATTTATATGGAACTGGAATAAGTCCAAGACCTGCACTATTCATAGAAACTTGTAACGCATCAGCTACTCCAGAAATAAGATTATTTCAAACTAGTGGTAGATCTGTTTTAATGAATTTGCAAACTAACGGTGATTTATCAATACAAAATAGTACGAATAATAGTTCATATAATACTCGTATGACTATTGTAAGTTGTGGTAATGTTGGTATAGCTATATTAGCCCCTGTAGACAGACTACATGTATGTGGAAATATAATTTCAGAAGGATGCTTTTTCTCAGGAGCTCCAGATAATTTAAGAATATTTGCAGGACATTGGTCAACTGTATCAGGCAACACTAACTGCTATTTAGTTCTTCAAGCTGGAGGTGGTAATGTTTCTTTTGGTACACCTCAAGGATGGGGTGGAACAGCAGCAATTTATACATGTGGTCAAAATAGACTAACTATAAACTCAAGTGGTATAGCTTATTTTAGTAGTACTGTTTGTACACCAATGCTTTTAGCTAGTGGGTGTGTTGGTATAGGATATACAACACCTACTGTTAAACTACAAGTTTCAGGAACAATTGCTACAGGAGATAATGTAACTGGTTGGGGTAGATTTTCTTATGATACTGCTACAAATCAAGTAAGAATTCAAGCATCAAAAGATGGAACTGATTCTGTAAGTTTATCTTTTTATACCCAAGCAAGTGGTGGTGGGTTTGCTGAAAGAATGGTTGTTTCAGGAAGTAATGTTGGTATAGGTACGTGTTCACCAAGTGATAAACTTCATGTTCAAGGTGCAGATAATGGTATTACAATATGTTCTATAGCAGCAAATAGACCAGTTCTTAACTTTATTAATGGTTCTACTTCAATGCTTAAATTAAGTGCTAATGGTATTTATGGAGCTATAGCTAGTTGTACAGGTGATGTAATGTTTTTTTATGGAAATAATGTTGGTATAGGTACTACATCCCCATCACAAAAATTATCTGTAGATGGTGGTAATATTATTCTTAATGGTGCTAACGCATCTGCCAACTATTATTTATTATTGAATAAAAAGACAGGCCAAGATGGTGGTATACTATTCCAAAGAGATAACGCTAATGACTGGCAGTTTGTTAATGATGCTACAAATGGTAATCTCCAATTTTACTCATATGGTATAGGAAGTACCGCTGTTACATTTCAAAAATCAACTGGTGGAATTTGTTTCTTATGCCCCGTGTTCGCACCTGCCTTTTGTCAACCAGCAGGATTTACGGTATACAGCTTTAATATCAACTACGGAGCCGCTTTCAGCGATATAAGTTCGGGTAACTACCTATCAATAGGCGGTACTGAACCAGGTACAATTAACAATTACTGTGCTTATGCACATGGTGGTATCAGTCCAAGAGCTGTAGCAGGAAACACCGAGGGAATGACTTGGACATGCTTAAGATTTGTTTTAAGAGCGTTATCCCCAGTAGGAAATACAGTAGGAACAGCAACCTATTTACAAACAGCAGGATATTTTTATAATACAGGATTTTATGGTATATGTACATGTGTAAACATATCTGGAGTAATGGATGGATCAAGAGGATATTCTACAGTTGTATTGCCTTGGATACCATTTTCATCATTCCAAAATTCTGGAGATGTAACAGGATTCGGTATTAGAAACGTAGGTCCTACAACAGTAAGAATAGGATCAATTTGGATTCAATACAAATAAAAATATTTATATAAAACAACAATAAATGGGTAAGAATCAATCAGCATCTAATTTACCAAATATAATCCAATACAATAACGGTAGTATCAATTTCGTTAGTGGTTCTACCTTATTGATGCAGATTAGTTCATCAGGTGCTATCACTACTACAGGTATAATTTCAGGATCAAATGCCCTGAGTAGTTCTTATAGTCAAAATGCTGATTTACTTGATAATCTTGATTCAACATCATTTGTTTTTACCTCATCTTTTAACACATATTCCTCTAGTATGTCTACTAGAGTATCTAATACTGAGTCTACAGGTTCTAGTTTGACTACTGCTTCTGGTTCATTTTCTACTAGGGTGACAAACACTGAGTCTACTGGATCTAGTTTGACTACAGCTAGTGGGTCTTTCTCTACTAGAGTGACTAATTTAGAGTCTACTGGATCTAGTTTGACTATTGCCTCTGGTAGTTTTTCTACTAGAATATCTAGTATAGAAGGAAATTACGCCACAACAGGCTCTAATGTGTTTATGGGAGCCCAAACTGTATGTGCTAATATAACATCAACAGGTACTATTATTGCTCAAACAATAAATGTACAACAAGTCACTTCTAGTATAGTTTATTCTAGTGGCTCTAACATATTTGGTAATTTGTCTTCTGATATACAACAGATGACAGGTAGTTTGAGGATAACAGGCTCATTAAACACTATTGGTAATGCCTGCGCTACTTCTATATGCTCTCCTACATTTGTTGGAGGTACAATGAGTGGTACAACAATTCATGGTTCAACAGTAATTTGTGGAGCTAGCATTTGTACAACAGGTAATACCTGTTTTGGTGGTATGAGTATTATAGCAAGTTGTTTAGGTATAGGTACAACTTCCCCAAGCCAATTATTACATTTACAAACTACTCTTGCTTCATCTTCAGGAGTTGGAACTGCAATACAAATAGAAAGTGGTGGAGCAGGTAGTGACATAGCTTGGATAGGAGTTAATAAAGGAACTGGTAATGGTTTAGAAATATCAATAGAAAACAGAGATATTATTTTTAATACAGGTGCTGCTACACCTTTTGGTGGCTCCGAACGCATGCGCATCACGTGTGCAGGAAAAGTTGCAATAAATGACACTACCAACCTAGATTCTTTGTTTACTGTAAATACCAAATGCTGTACTCAATATAATGCTGCTGCGTATCTTGGTAACGCATCTAATATAAGATTAATAAATGGTTCTGCTTGTATAGGTGCATACTCAGGGATTTCTTTTGGTGGAGGTGGCTTAACAGAAGGATTCTTCGGTATTGTACAAAATTCAACTTGTTTAGCAGAGTTTGTATGGCAAACATACAACGGTTCTGCTTATGGTGAAAGAATGCGCATCACGAGTGCTGGTAGAGTAGGTATTGGAGAAACAGTACCTGTATCTTCTTTAGTAGTTTCAACTCCGAGTGATACAACAAGTTTAGGCCAAAGCGGTATTGTAATACAAGGTGCTGATACACTAACAGCAGGCTGTGTAATGGCTTTAACATTTACTGCAATGCCAGGTACATCAAGAGCAAGAGCTGCTGTTGGATCTGTAGTTGGATCTGATTGGGGTAAAGGTAATTTAGCATTCTATACTAGAGATGCTAGTGATGCTACTGCATTAAGTACCGCTGATGAAAAAATGCGCATCACGAGTGGGGGATTAGTTGGAATTGGTACAACAACCCCTTGTTCTATATTACATGTTGCACCTGCAGCCTCTAACAGTGTTATATTTCCTGTTATAATAAATAACCGAGCTAACTGTCCTACAACAGGATATGGTGTCGGTATAAGATTACAAAATTCTACAATATCAGGAGCTCAAGAAACAAATAAATGGGCTGGTATAGCAGCAGTAGCTGGAGGATCATCAGGCTACTCTAATGATACAGATTTAGCATTTTATGTCGGATGCTTTATAGCAGCTTCAAACTGTACTTATCCACCAGTAGAAAAAATGAGAATACAATCTTCTACTGGCTTTGTTGGTATTGGTACATCATGTCCACAATATCTTTTAGATATTCCAAGAAATAATAATTTATTCTTAGGAAACTTATATATATTAGGCTGTAATTTAGGACCGGTACTATCATCAGGTGGTACAGGTGGTAGTGTGACTATACAAGGCGGTGGCGTGGGTGAAGGTGCCATACTCGTACAAGGAGGTACTTCTGGTAATGGGTATATTACTTTTTCAACTAATAGTACAAGTGAAAAACTACGTATTACAAACACAGGCATAGCTTGTTTTGCAGGCACTGTTTGTGCCCCATTAATTGTAGCCCCAGGTACTCCACTACAAGTAGTTTATGGAAAAACAACAGTGAGTTCTGGGAACCAATCTCAATTAATATCTTTAGGACCATCATCCAACGGTACAACCCCAGGATATAATTGTGGTTGTTTATTAACATCTGTATCATTTACTCCAAAACGTTCTAATTCTATTATTTTAATAAAAACAAATAATATTTCAATGTGGGAAACACAAAATGTATCAGACCACTTTTATTTATGGGCATCAAATGATACTGATGGAACTGTTCTAGCTAAATCTGGGGCATATATTCAAAATATAAATTGTATATCTATTGGATCCCACGGAGCTATTGTGAATTTAAATGAAGGAGCTTGTTCATGGGGAACTACAGCTAAAACTATAGCTTTTAGAATAGGAACCACAGGAAGTGGCGGATGTTTTTATCAGGTGAATCCATTTTATGGAGTTAGTGGATTTGATGCATCTACTGTGGGACATTTTAGTTATATAATAATGGAGATAGCTCAATAATAAAAATATTTATACAAAACAACAATAAATAAAGATTATATTAGCTGATATAACAGAATCTTAATATTGAAAATATTTATAACAAAACATAAAACATGCCATTAGATATTACCTACAACTGGAACTTTAACCCATTAGATTGCTACCCAACTGAATCAATTTATTCTGATGTAGTATTCAACGTACACTGGCAATTATATGCCTCTACTGGATCTTATTTTGCTAGCTCAATTGGAACTCAAACTGTAGGACCATTAGGTACAGGTTCATTTACTCCATTTGAAGATTTAACTAAAGATCAAGTACAAGGATGGGTAATTAATGCTATGAATGCTAACGACACTGGAAGTGTTGATAGAATGTATGCTGGTTTAGCTCAACAAATTGAAAATCAGATTAATCCACCAACAGTAACTTTAAATGCTCCTTGGTTAAATCAACCATCAGGATCAATCTAATTTGGTATTTAGTATCTTTTTTTTTATATTTATATTAAATACTAAAATACAGTTATGGATAAATTTGTTGTGTTCCATGTGGAAGGCGGATTGGGAAAGAATGTTGCCTCAACAGCTGTTGTTAAAAACATTGCTGAAAAATATAAAGATAGAAAGTTAATTGTAATGGCTTCATTTCCTGAAGTCTTCTTAAACAATCCTTATGTACATAGAGTATACCGCTTAGGTATGACTCCTTATTTCTGGGAAGATTATATTAGTGGAAAAGACACTATTGTATTACGTCGTGAACCTTACTTTGAAACATCTCATATTATGCAACAAACACCGTTGCATGAAACATGGCTTAAAATGTATGATTTACCTTATAAAAAAGGTGAATGTTTACCTGAATTATATATGAATATGATTCAGGCTGATATGCCTTTTGTATGGAATAGACAAAGACCAATTTTATTATTACATACTAATGGTGGTCCATTAATGGATGGAGCAGCTGTTTATGCTTGGTCTAGAGATATGCCTAAATATGTTGCTGAAGCTGTTATCCAAAACTTTGGACAACAATATCACATTATTCAGGTTGTAAAACATGCTTCTCAAGCAATTCAATCTCCATTAGTTGAAGTTGTTGACAAACAAATGTCTAATTTTGAATTATTCTCACTTGTGAGAGCATCTCAAAAGAGAGTATTAATTGATTCTTGTTTACAACACGCAGCGGCAGCATTTAAATTACCTTCAGTTGTATTGTGGATAGGAACTCATCCAGAAATGTTTGGTTATTCAATGCATACAAATATTAAAGCAAAAGAACCAGTTGGAAATGTTAAAAAAGTTGATGCTTCTTATTTTGATTATCAATTAGATGGACAGTTTCATGAATGTCCTTATAATTCACCTCAAGAGATGTTTAATGTTGATGATATATTAAAAGCAATAAACAAAAATTAATGCAGGTTATATACCGAATTAGTGATACAGGCTATCCAAAAGAAAAGCCTGACTACATTAATAACAAAAATTGTTTTGAAAACGCTTTAAGAACATTTAATAAGGCTAATTGGTTAGTTATAGCAGATAATATTACAGATGATACTAAGTTATATTTAGAAAGTAAAGTAAAAATAATTAATTATGTTAGTGTAGGTCATGGAGCAGGAACATTTAATCTTGCTTTAGATTTTGCTATAAATCTATCTGATGATGAGATAGTTTATTTTTTAGAAAATGACTACTTACATAAACCGGAGGCAGATAAAATATTAGAAGACGGTATTGAATTAGGATTTGATTATGTTACTGCTTATGACCATAAAGACAAATATTTAAACCCATTTGAGGGTGGAAATCCATTTTGTAGTGGGAGATCCGAGGAAACTAGAGTATATTTAGGCCAGTATTGTCATTTTAAGTTGACAAATTCAACTACAATGACGTTTGCAGCAAGAGTAAAAACATTAAAAGAAGACGAAGATGTATTGCGTAAATGGACTAAAGAAACATACCCATATGATTTTCAAATGTTTATGGAATTAAAGCAGCGAGGAAGAAGATTAGCATCTTCAATTCCTGGATTTGCAACACACGGTGAAACAGAATATCTTTCACCATTAACAAACTGGAAACAAGAGTTATGAAACAATTAGCAGCATTTATTATCGAAGATAGATTCTTCGAAGATTTTGGTAAAACATGTAATGATCATTTCAAATATCTTCCTAAAGATACTGATTTGTTTGTTTATACATCTAATGAAAATATAGAAAAATATACTGAACAATTAAATAAATATACATTAAAAGCAACATTTTTACCTTATAATAAAAATATTGAAACTCCAGTTTCAATTAAATATATCCCAGGATTAGAACAGTTATTACAAGATACACGTATAAAATCTTTATTTAATATGTGTTTAATGATGACACAACCTGATTTTTGGAAAGATTATTTTAATTACGAACGTGTATTAATATTTCAACGTGATACAGGATTACTAAAAAAAGGTATTGAAGACTTTTTTGAATATGATTATGTAGGTGCTCCATGTTATAATTTTGTTAAAGACCAAACCATACAAAACGGCGGATTATCACTGCGTAACCCACGAATAATGGAATATATTTGTCGCATGTATGGATGGAAAACCGACCTACAAGATCTTATAGTGGTAGGTCAATATTCATCAGCTTCTTTCTTTGCAGAAGATATATTTTTCTGTCTACGTATGATTAAATATAATGCTGGTAAATTGGCACCACTTGATATATCTAAAAAATTTAGTGTTGAATCACGATTTGAACTAGGAGCACTTGGATACCATAGAATAGAAGCGTATCTTACAGAGGATGAGCAAAAACAAATTAAAGAACAATATAAATAATATTTTAAAATAAATTTGGCTGTCTCTTATCTCTTGTATATATTTATATCAAACAAACACAATTTAATATGTTAACATTTATTATCATTGTTGCCGCTTTAGCTATTGCCGTTTTTGTAGCTGTAAAAACTGGTAAAGTAAAAGACGCAAACAACAACAA
>Ga0194115_10006924_pt1 | contig 11382 bp, 16 predicted proteins | sample TA2MahsurfametaG_3_FD_148656 | JGI IMG/M metagenome (GOLD analysis project Ga0194115, IMG submission 148656) | Freshwater microbial communities from Lake Tanganyika, Tanzania - TA2015002 Mahale S4 surface | ecosystem: Environmental > Aquatic > Freshwater > Lake | place: Tanzania: Lake... | reverse complement strand
TTTTTACGGCAGCGCAAAAAATACAACTCATATACGATTGCAAAAAAATCTAAAATGTATTGTAATTTAGCAAGATTGCAATCCACATTCCAAAATAAACAAAAAAGAGAGGTGTTGAAATGAGTAGAGAAAAAGCACAAAGGCTTCCAAACTGGTTTCTTGGCAATGAAGAAATTAAGAGTAATTTTGAAAGGCTTCTTGAGCCGTTTAAAGATCAAGAAAATCTTCAATTTTTAGAAATTGGTTCTTTTGCAGGCAATAGTGCCGTATGGTTGATGGAAAATATCTTAACAAAACCATCCTGTCGGCTTACATGTGTTGACCCTTGGGCTGGCACTTTGGAACAGGAAAGGTTATCTCATGTTGAGGGTTTAACCTTTTCATATGTTGAAGATGCTTTTGATGAGCAACTTGAACCATATAAAGATAAATTAATTAAACAAAAAATGTTTAGCTCTGATTACTTAATGACAAACAGAGATAAAAGATTTGATTTTATTTATATTGACGGAGATCATTATCCACAAGCGATTATGCTTGATGGATTGCTTTCATGGGATTTGTTAAAGCCAAATGGTATTTTGGCTTTTGATGATTATGCTTGGGCTCATCCTCGTGGAATAAAATACTACCCTAGGATTCCAATTGATTTATTTGTACATATGTATTCAGAATATTCTTGTGTTATACAAAAAGGCTATCAGTTGTGGCTTAGGAGGGTATAATGTTAATTGTAGATAAACGCAAAGGCGATAGGATGCCAGTGCATGAGGTTATTCCAACCCCAAGCATTGGATTGAATAGAGCACTAGGTGGTGGACTACATACCGGGGCAAGTCATTTATTCTGGGGAACGCCATCTGTTGGTAAAACAACTATGTGTTTTAGAATTATTGCTGAAGCCCAGAAGATGGGATACCGGCCAATCATTGTGGACTCTGAATCATCATATAATGATGAGTACGCAATTAAATGCGGGATTGATGTTGATGATATTGTCGTAATTCAGTCAACCGTTGTAGAGGATATTCTTAAAAATATCTATGATTTTCTAACTCACCCAGAAGAAAAACATATTTTCTTGTTTGATAGTATTTCAAATATTATTAAAGAAGAATTCTACGATAAGCCAGAAGGCGGTAAGGCTATGGGTCTACAAGCTAGATCACAAGGTTTCTTTCTTCAGAAACTTGTTAACTATTTGCACAAAGAAAAAAATATTATGCTTTTTGTTGCTCATCAAACAGTTGATCTTAGTGGTATGTTTGCTGTAACAAAAGGTAAGATGGGCAATACCGTACACCATAATATGCATAATATTGTCAAACTTTTTCTTTCAATGTCAAAGAGTGAAATGGAAAGAGATGACAGTAATCTTATTACAAGCCAAAAAGCAACTTGGACAATAGAAAAATCAAAACAAACACCAAGCATTGGGACTGCCGGATATTATTACGTCTTGCCACAGGAGGGCAAAATTGATATGGATAGAGAACTTATTGATATTGCTGTAGATTCTGATATTATTCAAAGAAAAGGAGCGTGGTATACTTACGACGAAAGCAAGTGGAATGGTCTTACATCTATAGATTTATCTTCTCAGCAGAGAAAAGCAATTGAAAAGGCTATCTTGTCTTGAAGAGAACAGAAAAAGAAGAAATAAAAAAAGATAAAGCTAAAGGTGTTAAAAATTCTGGGCGTGGTGTTAAAAAGGGTGATGCTACTCTAAATAAATTTCTTGTTGATTATAAACACAATGGCAAGACATTTACGCTTACTCTTGATAATTGGCTTGAGCACCGAAAAAACGCTTGGAATTCAAACTATCGTTATCCTTGCATTTCTGTTGTATTTGGCGAACATTCCGAGACTAAGGTTGCTATAGTGGAGTGGGAAGTGTTCAGAGAACTTATAAAAGGATCAGATTATGAGTAAAACATTTGGTTCATTATTTGCTGGCGTTGGTGGATTTGATTTGGGTATGGAACAAGCTGGTTGGGATTGTCAATGGCAAGTAGAATGGGAAAAACACTGCCAATCGGTTTTGCAAAGGCATTGGCCCAGTATTCCAAAATATTTGGATGTAAAAGATGTTGATGGGGGAAAGATAACTCCAGTGGACTGCATTGTTTTTGGCTCTCCCTGTCAGGACTTATCGGTTGCTGGCAAGGGTGGTGGTCTTGAAGGTGAAAGATCAGGTTTATTTCATGAAGCAATTAGGATAATAAAGGAGATGAGAAATGCAACTGGAAATCAATTTCCAAAATGGTCAATCTGGGAAAATGTCCCAGGAGCCCTCACAAGTAATAATGGGAGAGACTTCGCAAAAGTCCTTGATGAAATGGCAAACATCGGGGCATTGGTCCTTGAATGGCACATCTTGGATGCACAATGGTTCGGAGTCGCCCAGCGCAGAAGAAGAATCTTTGTGCTTGCTTGCTACGATCCTGCAACCGCTGGAAGATGTGGACAGCAAATACTATCTGTCCCCCAAGACAGCAAGGGGAATATTAAACAGAGCAGGAAAAAAAGGAAACGAGTTGCCAGAGAAACTAAAGAAAGCCCTGATAGCCCTGTCCTCTACGGTCAATCAGGACACGCAAGATGGGCAGAAGGAGGAGTAACCCTTAATGCTACCGATTATAAAAGACCAGAGCGAAATGTTGTTGCGGAGCCTTTTGTAAAAGTTAGACGCGCACAAAATACAGAAGATTTTGAAACATGGTCTGAAAGCGGTGTATCTCCAACACTTAACGCATTTGATAATGGCGGGGAAAGTCGAGCAACCGTGCTGGTCTTTCAGCCCGGAGTTATGACTCGTCAAGGTGGCGGGGTATCTGAGGATGTAGTGCCGACTCTTAGAGCAGAGCATCACAATGGTGATAATTTTCCACATATTGCTGTAGAGCCAATTTCTTTTCATTCAAAACAAGACCCTATTTCTTCTGAAAATATTTCTCAAACATTGTATGGGCAAAATGGAATTGCTGTTGCCGTGCCACCAATTATTGTTGATGGCACAAGAACAAACGATATTCGTATTTACGATGATCAGATTGCTCCTACTCTTAAACATAGAATGGGAACTGGTGGTGGTCAAGTACCATTGGTTGGTGTAGAACAGCCTATATTGGCCTACGATGGATATAACAATGCAGTTTCTGAGAATATTTATAGAACACTCAGGATTGGTATTGATTCTGCAGACCATATTGCAATTCCAATTCAAGGCACAATTATTGGAAGATCGGATACAGCCGGCCCACAAGGCAAAGGATTTGGTGATGAAAATGATCCATCTTATACATTAGATACAATATCTCAGCATGGCGTAATGACGTCAGATCTTATTTTGAGAAGATTGACTCCGATTGAGTGTGAAAGACTGATGGGTTTTCCAGATGGGCATACTGAGTTTGCAGCAAGTGGTAAAAAAATAGCAGATACAAATAGATATAAAATGTGTGGCAATGCGGTAGCCACACCTGTAGCAAAATGGATAGGAGAAAAAATTTATGCGATTTAAATTTATTTGTGACAGATTATATGGATGGGTTGCGCTTGGCATCACTTTTAATTGGGATGATGGTGTATACTTTGGTGTGTACATTGCGAATTGGCTTGTCGGGCTTCAGTTTTATAGAAAGAGATAAATATGCCAGATATGATAATTAATAGAGAAATTTTGGCTAATCACATGGGTGATAAGGCTGAAGAATTCTTAGAATGCCTAAGAATAGTTGAGGATATTATTGAAAATCCAGATCGATATGTTGGATTTCAGGCAATTAAATATGCCAATGTTCTTGCTGGATATAGAACACTAATGATTGTAAAATCTCAAATGTATAAGAGAAAATCTACAATGATGTCTGAGCAAGACAAATTTGTAAATGATATATGGAAAACCATGTATGAAGCATTAACAGAAAATATAAATGCACTAAAACTAGCAGCAAAAGGAGCAAATAATTAATGAAATCATTAAAGAAATTACGTGAAAAAAAAGAAGATGTCGCACAGGAAGTTGCTGTCGAAATTAGAAAAACGCTTGTTGAGGGCATAGACGAGCATTTAGAGAAAAGAAATAAGCCTACATTTAAACAAGTTAGTGGCTTTCATCCAAGTTACACAAATCAATGCTCTAGATATTGGTATTATTTATTTTCTGGCGTTGAAATGACATCATCTTTTAGTCCACAAACATATAGAATTTTTGACAATGGACACTCGGTTCACAATAGACTTTATAGTTATTTTAGAGATATGGGTGTTTTGTTAGAAGAAGAAATACCTGTAAAGTATGATTCTCCACCAATTGAGGGTACAGCAGATGGTATCATAGAATGGGGTGGTCGAAAACTGATTGAATTAAAATCAATTAGTTCTGAGGGCTTCCATTACAGAAAACTCTATAATAAACCAAAAGATGAGCATTACAGACAGGCTCAAATCTATATGAAGTGCTTAGATCTTGATTCTGGGTATGTAATTTACGAAAATAAAAACAATCAAGAAATTTTACCAATTTACATTGAAAAAGACGAAAAATTTATTACAAAACTATTTAAAAAATACACAGAAATTTATAACAATTATCTGAATAATCAGATACCTGAGCGCCCATACAAGAGAACATCAGCAAACTGCAGTTCTTGCGATCTGGCTGCTTTATGTTGGTCGGAGAATGTACAAAAAGGAAAAGAAGAAATGTTCTAATCCGGAATGTGGTAAGGTTTTTGTAGCAAAAGTATATAATGCTGTCTATTGCTCTCCAGAGTGTAGAAGAATTGTTACAAACAAAAATCTTCTTGCAAACTATTATGAAAAGAAAAATAATAAAAATAAAAAACGGATCTGCAAAACTCCAAAATGCGGAACCGTTCTTTCTCGCTACAATAAAGAAAAAATTTGTGAAAATTGTAAGAGAGAAAGATATATTAAGCGGCTTATGTCATGGGGATGGTCGGAAAAACAAGCCCGCGGCGAATAAATATGACAATTGGAAATCTTGTGGCATCAGTTAAAAATTCAAGAATCATATCAATTGATCCGGCATCTCATTCTTTGGCTTGGGTTATTTATGATATAAAACAATCTAAGATATCTATTTTTGATTGTGGAAAAATTAATTACAAAGAATACAAAGGGGCATCAGCAAAGTTTTCTGTTATTGATAAAGAACTTAAAATTGTTTATAAAAAATATAAACCAAGTATTGCAGTCATTGAGCAGTCAATTTATGTGCAAAACTTTGAAACAAGTAGAGTTATTTCCTACATTATAGGATATTCCTGGGGAGTGTTAAATAACTTTGGCTGTCAAGTCACAGATGTGAATCCATTAGTTTGGAAATCTGGCATTGGGTACAAAAATTTAAATAAAAAAGAACAAGAAATTATTGCTAATGACGGACAAAAAGGCTCTCTTGCTATTAAATTAAAAAAAGAAAGAAAGCGCCGGGTGCAAGAAATTGTAAAAAATTACTTTACGGATATACCAGAATATCTGAAGGATGATGATATTATAGATGCAGCAGGAATTGGTCTTTGGTATTGTAAGAAAGTTTTAGAGGAATCAAATGCAAAGTGAGCCATACAAGGACAAAGCTTTTCTATACGAAATGTATGTTAAAAGAAGGATGAACTTGACAGACATTTGCAAACACTTAAAAAATACTTACAATATTGAAGTCACCCCGCAGGCAATTTATAACTGGGTAAAGAAGTACGATCTTCTTAAATTTAGAGGCAAGGGTAGAAATTTGTCTGCAACCAGCATGAGGAGACCTCAATCTGCTGCTCAAAAAGCTGCCAATGAGCGCAAGAGAGAAATACAAAAAAGAGTAAGGCAAAGAAAAAAGGAGATTAGAGGGCAATGAGATCAATGAGAAGAAGTGTAAGTGTAAAAGATATTACAAGTTTTGCAACCTTAGATATGATTTATAATCAAGTTAGGGTTATTGAAGCAAAACAAAATGCAACTCAATATAAGTGTTTGGGCTCTGGCAACTGTTGCCGGATTGGACTGAATATCCACATGGGAGAATGTGCAAACATTGCTTTTAATCTGCGTCAGCAATATTATCTAACTTACGAAGATAAGGGGCAGCAGGCTGCCGATGAGTGGATGGAGGAAGTTGTAAATAATCTAAAAGAAGCAATGTATGACTCTGATTGGGAGCCGGGTGGCGTAACCAAAAGACATTGCGCTTTCTACAAGGGTGGATGCACCATTTATCGTTACAGGCCAATGGTCTGTAGGACGTTTGGAACAGTAACACATGTAGATGATTATTGCCCTAGGATTAGAAATGCTAACGGGAACATTGATTATTTTGCAGGCGATGGTGTTAAGAGAGTCATTACGGCTTTCCAAGACTTTTTGAAAGAATATTCTTCTGATAAAGACCAGGGCTACAATATGGTTGTTTATATGCCTTTAGGCGTTTTAAGTTTTCTTTTGACTGATGAAGAGTTAATTCAGTTAGAGGAGACAACCGATAAGAAATTTTGGATGGGTGTTGAGGGCTGGTTTAATTATAGAGTGCAGTATATTAAGATGCATGGCTATGAATATGATAGACTGGATAAGGAAGCAAAAGCTGTTAAGCTCGAGTTGAGGTTCCCTAAAGAAGAGGAATAAATGACAGAGATTGAGCCAGTTAGTACAGAATTAGTACCTGCTGAAAAAACCATTATTGATGAACTGGCTGACATTGAGCAGGCCGGGTTGCTTCATGTCAAGGGTTATTCTTTTCACGAAATTAGTTCTTTGATGAATGCGCCACTTGAGCGCACCAAGGAAATGATTGCTGAGTATAGAAAAATATTAAATAGACAGGCGGAAATTGACCCATACTTTCTTGAAAAGATACAATTCAATACAATTAAGGCGCTTCAGGAGTTTGATCAGTTAAGTAAAGAAGCGTGGGAAACAATAAATATAGCAACAGATCATGGCATGGTTCCTGCAAGGATACAAGCAATTAAGTTAGCTGGGGAAATTGCAACTAAAAAAGCTCAGTTACACAAGTTAATGGGTGGCAATCAGGCTGATGCCCAATACATTTCTCGAATGCAAAAGGCTGAAAATGTAAATCAAATTTTGTCTAAAGTCTTACGGGATGTTATTGCCAAACATCCACAAATTGCTGAAGAAGTTAGGAGAGAGTTAGAGATTGCTTTTGAAATTATGGATGTTGACGGGGCCGACTAAAGAGACGGAAAAAAGTTTACATAAAGAGACGGAAAATGTCTCACATAAAGGTGTAAAATGCTTACCTGCTCCTGATTTGTAAACTTACGTGCGCGTAAGGTTTCAAATTTGTAAAATTACACACGAGTAATGTTACATCCGGGTAAGGTTTCATAGTGTATAATAGATTAGCAGATTATGTCGGATTTTGTTGGGCTAAATTTAGAATTTAATGATTTTGATCGTCTTTTGCGTCAAGATGATCTTATTGAAACGCCTGTGCCAATTCAAGTATTTGTTCAGGATAAAAAATATTTAGGATTACCACCCTTGTCAGATATACAAGAAGAAATTGTAAAACACAGTACACAAATATTTAAAGAAAAGACACTGCTATCTATACACGGGGAGAAAGCAGGGCGTGAACATTATAAAAAATATACTGATAATGAAGTTATTTGCATGTTGGGCAAAGGTTCAGGGAAAGATCATTGTTCAAGAATTTCAATCGCTTATACAGCGTACCTACTCCATTGTTTAAGGGATCCTCTAAATTATTTCGGTAAAGCGCATGGAGTATATATAGATCTTCTAAACCTTGCCGTAAATGCGCAGCAAGCGCAAAGGGTTTTCTTTGAGCCATTGAAAAATCTTTTGTTGCAGTCTCCATACTTTAATGAAGTAGGATTTGAACCAAGAGTTTCAGAAATATTTTTCTTTTCAAGACCAGTAAGATGTTTCTCAGGTCACTCTGAAAGTGAAGGTTGGGAAGGATATGAAGTATTGACTGTGGTATTGGATGAAATTGCGGCTTTTAAAACAGATGCGGAATTAAAAGGAGAAATTAGGTCAAAGGGTTCTGCGTCAGCAATTTATAATATGAGTAAATTATCTGTTATGTCTCGTTTCCCAGAAGTCGGTAAAGTAATTCTTTTGTCATTCCCTCGATACAGAGGTGATTTTATTGAGCAGCGTTATTATGGAGCTCGAGAAAAACAAGAGCCAAAAACTTGGTTTATAAAAGCTGCTACTTGGGAAGTAAATCCAACGATTAAGAGAGAGCAATTGGAATCTGAATATGTTAGAAATCCGGTTGAAGCGGCAGCAAGATTTGAATGTAATCCACCGAATATGGAAGACGCATACTTTAGAGATCCAGATCTAGTTAGAAAAGCCTTTACATATGGTGAAGACCCAACTAATGAAGATGGTACATTTAAAAAATGGTTTAATAGTACAGATCAACATATTAGATTTATTCATGTTGACTTAGCTCTTAAAAGAGATAGAGCTGCATTAGCATTAGTTCATTCTCCTGGATTAAAGGAAGTCAAAACTTTAAATGGCTCGGAAAAGCTTCCGGTAATCAATGTTGATTTAGTTTATTCTTGGGAGGCCGGTATGAATCAAGAAATTAATTTTTCTGCAATTCGACAATTAATTATTGATTTATGTAAAAAATTTGATGTGGCTAAAGTTACATTTGACAGATGGCAATCTATTGAAATGATACAAAGCTTAAGATCATTAGCCATAAACGCTGATTTTCACAGCGTTAAAAAAACAGATTATGACACCCTAACATCTGCTATTTATGATGGTCGATTGCGCGGGTATTGGAATGAGTTATTGGTTGAAGAAGAACTCCTAAAATTACGTTTGTTTTCAAATAATAAAATTGATCACCCATCATCTGGGTCAAAAGACTTAGCTGATGCTATCGCTGGTTCTGTTTATAATTGCATAGAAAATATTTCCGTAAGCACCGAGATCGAGATTGAATTTTTAAAACCGGATAAATACTATGAAATAGATGAGGAAATGCCCGAATTTGGCACTGTTTCAATGTATAATGGTTCTACAGGAAAATTCGAGCGGGGATTTTCTAAAGAAAAATCGGAGGCGAATAAATGGCTGGAAACCCTATAGAAGATGTACAGGCAACACCTGAAGAAATTGCAGTGGTATTGTCTGGTGAATTGCAGAAAGCTCTTCTTCAATTGGTCGCATTGAAAATTGAGAACGATAAGCTCCATCAAAAGTTGAAGGAACTGACCGAGAATACTAGCAAGCCTTCCACAAAATTTTAAATTCTTTTCAAAAAAAAATTGTTTTGCCCCTGTTTTGGGTTGGTCGTGTGCTACTGTTCTTCTTGCTGGCATTCCGTCAGTGAAATAAAAAAACCAACATCAAAGTATGGAGAAAAATATGGCAATCAAGATGAATAAAGTTGATAGTTTCCCTGAAATTACAAGAGCAGGGAGACAGTCTGAGGATTTGCAAGCAATTGTTAATGCTTTGCACGAATCAGCAACTAGTGGACAAAAGTTTAGCCTAAATGTTGAGCCAGGTAATCCCTATAACTCAATGCAGCAGAGAATTCGTGCGCAGGCTAAAAAGTATGGATACAAGATTATCATTAGATATGATTCGGCTACAAAGACGCTTTTCTTTAAGGCTAATCGTGGTGGTAATGCTTCTGTTCCAACGGTTGATGTAAAGAACAAGGTTAGCACTACCGTAAAGTCCAAGTAATCAATCAATAAAAAAATAAAAGATTTTTTTGAGTGGGGCGAAAGCCCCACTTTTTTTTTGCTATAATGATAATGTGCTAACAACGGAAAATCAAAGTATTGAGATTACGCCCGATCAAATACAATCGTGGTGTCCTATGATTTCGCTGCCGTGTTATAATCGTGAATTGACTGAGCCATTTATGATGTCTTTAATACAGTCAACAATGTACTTTAAACAAATCGGATTGCGCTTTGCTATTAGCACCGTAAGTGATTCATTAATTAGTCGAGCCCGGTGTAACCTTGTTGCTAAGTTTATGGCCAATGAACAGTTTACACATTTGTTATTTATTGATGTTGATCTTAAATTTAATTATAATGATATACTAAAACTTCTTTGGCATGATAAAGATGTGATTACGGGAGCTTATCCAATTAAAGATATTAGTTGGGATAAAGTACATAAAATGGTACAAGATGGTGTGCCAGCAGATAAACTTGCACAAAAAGCAACGCGATTTGTTGTAAATCCAGTTAATGTTGGTCAAAATAAAATTGAGACTGATAACGGTGCAATTTCCGTCTATGATGCGGGAACAGGATTTATGCTAATAAAAAGAGAAGTCTTTACTAAGATGTTTGAGCACTATCCAGAATTAAAGTTTAATGACGATACCGGAAGTTTAAAAGACAAAGAAAAAGACTATACCTACGCCTTATTCAATTCTTATGTGGATAATGATCAAAAAAGATTTTTATCTGAAGATTACGGATTTTGTCGCTATTGGCAAAAGATGGGCGGTAAAGTTTGGGTTGATCCTGCTGTTGAGCTTGAGCATTTAGGTCATTTTGTATACAAAGGAAATATGATTGACTATCTTATTGATATTTCCCAAAAGCATTCCGAAAATGAGAATGCCATAAAGTCCGTATAAGGCTTTAATAAATATATTAAAATTTCCTAAAAAATTGGCTAAACGCCAATGGTATTATTACAAAGCTGTATTATTACACCGGATTGTGAGCTAATTTTTTAGTTAAGCTCTTGGCCGGCTTTTAAAGCTAAAACAAAAGATAATTGCCGGGATTTAGTGATCCGTTGTTTTCGCCATTGATCGCGCCTTATTGCCGACCCAAAAGAAATCTCAGAAATCTGTTTTTTGAGGTTTTTTTTGACGTGTTGGCGTGGTAGTCTGTTGAGACAAATGCGACACCATTATCTACGCAATACATCACAAATTGTCTCAACAATTGTGTGGCGTATTGCGTCGCGTATTGTATCGCACAATTTATCCGATAAAACAACACATCAAGGTTAGGGGAAAAGTATGGATTTGGCTATTTTTGACGCTTTGATAGGGTTATCTATCAAAGACAACAAAAAAGATTGGGGCAAGGTGATAAAATTTGTTGCCGTTGAGACTGACGGTAAAACAAATGTTTTCGCTGTCCTTTCATCTTTGACTGAGAGTGGCAAAAACAAAGCAGTTTCGCTCAAGTTTTTGTCTGAGTTATTGGCTTCACAAAAGATTTACCTACGTCGCAAAGATGACGGTAAATTTATTATTGTGGCTTATCCTGATGGTCACAAATACGCAAAGCGTGTATTTTCAGGTAAGCGTATTCATCGCTCTACGGTTATGGGTATGGGTACAGGTATCAGTAATAA
>Ga0194115_10006923_pt1 | contig 11384 bp, 9 predicted proteins | sample TA2MahsurfametaG_3_FD_148656 | JGI IMG/M metagenome (GOLD analysis project Ga0194115, IMG submission 148656) | Freshwater microbial communities from Lake Tanganyika, Tanzania - TA2015002 Mahale S4 surface | ecosystem: Environmental > Aquatic > Freshwater > Lake | place: Tanzania: Lake Tanganyika... | reverse complement strand
ATAACAAAACACACATACCTGTGAACCGATTCGGATAAATCTTGAAGTTGTAATAATAGTTTCTTATTTTCCAATTGTAATTGTTGTACTTCTTCACCAATCCGTTGATTCGTTTCGGTTAAGGCTTGGATATCTGTAATCCTTTGTTGTTGAAAGGCAACATAGGGTGCTAATATGACACCAATCGCTCCGGCTGTCAAAACGACTGGTGTCGGTGATAGGAGCATCGCACCGACGGAGGAACCAAAGGATATAGCACTTATACTTGCTACCGCCTGTTCACGTTTCGTCCATTCTTTGACATCCTTCATCGGTTCTTCTTTCCCATTAATGAAATTCCGTAATAATGGTGTCCCTTCTCCTAATTCTGGATCAATAAAAGATGTTGGTGTCGATGAATGGATAGTCGCCTCCATTTTGTTTTGTATAAAGTAAGATGTTCTTGTCACTTAAGTTTTGTAAGTTATGTGGGTGGGAGAATGCAGAACCAACACGTCGAGATAAGATTGGATCTACTATAACCAACTGTTGCGTAGGAATCCTTGTTGTTTTTTTTTCGCAGTGAGATTCTATATTGGGAAACCAATCCCTGATACTGACGATGTAGAAACACAATTCAATGAAGAGGAGGGATCGACTAGTAAACAGTATCATAATAATAACCAAAGATTCATTCAGGACGAGAAAGCACCGTACCTTCGCCCTCGGAAGATTTGTCTCTTCACACGTGGTCTCTCTCTACGCGGAAAAAAAGAAGCAAAAGAATTCGAAAAATCTTGGTCGTCGTCGGGTCGTCCTCGTCGCAACGCACAGTGTCGATATATAGAGGCATAAATATACCATACAGTCATACATATGCCTCAAGAAAAGGCGATACGCACTGTGACATGTGAATACTGTATATACATATGTATGCAGATATTTCGTTTTTCACGATGACGACGATATCGGCCACGACCACCATCCACAACCTTTTCAAACGACTCAAAAAATCACAAAACACCCCAAGTGAACCCACTATTGCAGTGACAAAAAACAGAAAAGACAAGAGACGAGAATCATCATCATCAACCTCATCATCCATTGGGAATAGCCTTTCATCGTCGTTGACGTTGTCGTCGTCGTTGACCACCACCAGGAATAGGACTGAAGAAGATTATTTTGCTAAAATAATCCAAAATGCTGGGAACCTCAAGATCAATCGTGAATACAGACGACTTGGCAATGAGGAAGGGAAACAAATCTCCAACGCATTCATCATGATGATGGATTCCTCTGCCACAACAAGGGTCCAAGAATTGAATCTTTCTAACAATTATATTCAATTGTCGGGTGCCCTAGCCATAGGCAGGGCTCTAGAAACGAACCAACAACAATTACAGACGCTGTATCTTGACAGTAATCGACTGGGGATTGAAGGTATGGTTGCAATTGCCAAAGCTTTAGAAACGAATCAGACGACAACTTTGCATACACTCCATCTTGGTCATAACAATATTGGGAGTGAAGGTGCTGCGGAAATTGCCCAGACGTTAGAAACGAATCAGAGATTACACACATTATATCTTTGGAGTAATATGATTGGGAACGAAAGTGCCGTAGCGATTGCTACGGCTTTAGAAACAAACACGACATTACAATTGTTATATCTTGGTACCAACAACATTGGAAGTGAAGTTGCTATAGCAATTTCCAAGGCTCTCAAAGGGAATAGGACATTACAAGAGGTGTATCTTGATAGTAACACCATTGGGAGTAAAGGTGCTACGGCTATTGCCAAGGCTCTAGAAACAAGCCAGTCATTACAACACCTGTGTCTTGACAGCCACAACAACATTGGGAGTGAGGGTGCTACGGCGATTGCCAAGGCTCTAGAAAGGAATAGGACATTACATACGCTATCTCTTCATGGCAATAACATTGGGAGTGGTGGTATGGCGATTGCCAAGGCTCTGGAAATGAATCAGACTTTACACACACTATATCTTGGTAATAACAACGACATTGGGAGCGAGGGTGCTGTGGCGATTGCCAAGGCTCTTGAAACGAATACGACCCTACACACGTTGTATCTTTTCAACAACAATATTGGGAATGAAAGTGTCGCGGCGTTTGCCAAGGCTCTAGAATGGAACAGGACATTGCAATCGCTATCTCTTGACGCCGACGACGACAACCACTACATCGCTTCTTAGAGTAGTAGTAGTACCACGGCGATTGCCAAGGCTCTAGAACGGAATCGTTGTCGATCTCCGTATTCATGTATCACTCTTTTCTTTGACAAGTTTGGAAGCAAGATAACTGTAACGTCATAACAGCACTACCGTAATGCAGTTATCTTGGCCTGTCCTATTAGTATGTACTTTAAAATACGTATGTTACAGTCATCACTTTGCGGATTTGAGGGGGGCGTCATCAACCAATACCAGGAATCAAGGTCTTCGGTCTTCCCTTCTTTGCATCGCGCTTCGTTTGACGAGTATCCTCCTCTTTCTTTCCTTCTTCGACCTTCGTTACGTCAGTGAATAACGCCTCATCCAGTAACGAAATTTGTTTGATTTTCCATGATGATGGGACGTCTGCCGCCTGATTTCGTTCACTCGATTCGGAGAGTAATGCTGATGACAACCACCCTCGACATGCCTGTTCGGTAAATTCTTCTCGTAGTGTCCGTTCTGCTTCCGTATCTGAAAAGGAACATCCAACTCCAAACATGGTAAAATTCGCCTCCTCATCACCATTTCCTGGTGCCTTCATTAATTTCACTAGATCCTCATATTTCTTCCATGCCCCCTGAAGTTCCTGAAACGATTGTTTCAATGCATCAGCAGTATCGTGCTGGTGAGATTGAAGAAGTTTGTCAGGATGGATCTCTTGAATTCGTCCTAAATAGGCCTTTTTCAGATCGGCAAAGGAATAAATGGAGGGGTCTAATTTTCGATGTCCCTCGGGTCCTTTTCGTGCATATTTGTGACTAAACAGTAACCTCACAACCTCCTTCTTCAATTGCTGTGACGAAGCTGCCCGAAATGCTCTTGATCCTGTACTCATACTACAAATGTATATGCGACAACGTGTATGTATTGTTTGTGGTATGCTGCTCGGTCGGGGATTTCTTTCGACGACGCCGAAAAATGAAATGAGGTTAAAACGAGAAAACATACAGTAGTAACACCCGCACTTGGTTCAAAACGTTTTCTTCTTCGGCGCTTTCATCATTTTGTGCCATGTCATGTCCAATCGTGTGTAAGATCAATCGTGTTCTCTGCGACCGCTTCGACCACACTCACGGAGGCCAGAACCACGGAACGGGGGTATGATACGGTATGTACACTGTATGTATGTACCAGCAATCCATGTTTCGCCAATTGTAGCTCGCGGTCTGTCCCCTAACCGCGAAACGAGAACCTCTCCCCCCTGCCCCTCGGCTGCGCCCAATCCTATAGTGTTTGATTCTTCCTCCCTTTGTTCAGGGGGGGGGGCTAATTCCGTTCTTCGCCATCCATCACCTTTCTCGTTTGTTGGTCTTCGCCTACACCAAACATCCATCACCTGGTTGACACCCCCCCGTACCACGATAGATACAAGAAGGGTTCGTTTGGTACCTCCCTCGACACATAATCATTTGCACAGACTCTCTCGAACTCTCCCCACTTGCCTGTGCCAGTTGTTTGTTTTTTCACAGTCGCTCTTTTTGTTCTACAAGGACGACGACGACGACCTCCATCCTCAGTTATCTTCATCATCATGTTGCTGTCGAGAACGCCCAAACGTGATGAATGTTCGTCCCGATCATCATCGTCATCATTACGTTTGTCGTATCTTTTCCCTTTCCTTGTTGCATACTATGTGGGAGGAGGTTGTGGTAGTGCTGGCGGTGGCTACGCAGTAGTAGTAGCCTTTCAAGTTCCGTCCTCTCCTTTCAGATCTCTCCTGACGACTACCACGAAGCAACGACAGCAATTATTTTCACACTCACAGGGTGACCAAATAGACAACAAGAAGGTTGATACTCTTGCAGGGACTACAACAACACTAGATGATTCCTTTATCCTTCAGGAATTCATTTCGGCCTCGGAATGTGATGACAGTAATCTTCCTCCCAGTCTTCATATCCTAACCAAGAGTATTCAACAATTGGCTCCAGAGAATGATCATGGGTCATCCTCTGATATTCGTGGACGATTCTTGAATCATCCACGTCAGGGATCACCCTCGACGATTGCCAGGACGATTCGTCAACATGATCAACAACAACAACTACAGGAGGGGAGTAGTAGTAGCGGTGGAAATATCCCCGTTTTGACACCCCTTGCCGCACATTGTATTGGGTATGCCTATGCATCTTTATTGAAATCGTCTCTCATCCTACAAGCTGATGATGATAATGATGTAGGACCTATCAAGATTGTATTAGGTCGTGATCCACGGTTACATGGGATTGTTTTGGCAGATTCCTTTGCACGGGGTGCGGAAAGTGTCAAGGGAGTACAAGTCGTATATACTGGCATCGCTACAACACCCTCGATGGCAAGTCATTGCCGTTCATCATCATCATCATCGGTGTCCGATCAAGAAAATCAAAAACAACAACAACAACAGTTATGTCATGGTGCTGTCATCGTTACGGCATCTCATTTACCTGATGATCGGAATGGGTTTAAATTCTTTACGAATCAACGATTGACATCCTTTCAACCACAAATTCAAATTCAGGATATGATCCGTTTAGCGAAGGCACGTGCAACGTATTGGTATGATCAGGGAATCATCCCCCCAACGTCTGGACAAGATGCCCTCTTCTGTTCTGGGGGTTGGGTCGACTATATGAAACATTATAAACATACATTGAAACAGGCATTGATCCGTGAAGTCACAGGACAAGAAGATGTCAAAGATACCACTCATCCTCAATATTCTAATCTATTGAAGGGACTTAAAATCGTATTGAATTCTGGAAATGGGTCTGGTGGATTCTTTTTGTCTGTCCTGGAAGATCTTGGTGCCGATGTTTCTGGATCGATCCATATCACACCCGATGGACGATTCCGCAATGGTGTACCGAATCCTGAAAAGAAGTCCATGATTCAAGATACCATCCATGCCTGTCAGGTTGTCGACGCCGATCTTGGAATTATGTTAGATACCGATGCCGATCGATGTGGATTGGTCGCACCTACCCTATCTCAGATGCAATCCTCATCATCATCTTCTCAATATGAGGCGATTCATCGGAATAAGTTGATTGCACTTATGGGTGTCATCTTCGCACATGATTCACCCGGTTGTGCCATCGTGACCTGTTCCGTGACCTCTCAAGGTCTGGCCAAGTTCTTGACTCAAGATTTGGGTTTGTCCCACGTCCGATATCTTAAGGGATATGCGAATGTCATCCAAAAGGCAAAGACATTGACCGAAAGTGGACAAGCCAATGCTCAGGTAGCTATCGAAACAAGTGGCCATTGTGCGATGAAGGAAAATGATTATCTGGATGATGGGACGTATACCGCTGTGAAAGTCATTGGATTACTTGCACGAGAAAAGGCCAAGGATCCATCCTTTTCATTACCCCACCTTATCAAGGATTTACAAGAAATGAATGAAATTGTTGAAATGCGTATGAGTCCCCTGGATGGGACGATGGAAAGTACTACTCGAATCTTTGATATAATTGCAAAAGAGATTGAAGATCGTTGTCATCAAGATATCTTCGTCGATTGGACTTTGGATGTGGATAATCTTGAAGGGATCCGTGTCACGGTGGGGGATGATGGATCCTTCTTTATGTTACGTAAATCTCTTCATGATCCTGTCCTATGCCTTCAGATTGAGGCAGATAGTAAACTGGATGCCAAACGGATGATCGTCGATCCGATATTGTCTATCATACAACGAACGTCATCTTCATCATTGTCAGAGGACAAAAAGGTTCCTCCTCCGCTAGGCTTGGAATATCAAGCCTTACAAGATTATGCACAATAAGCTATCGTTTGAGTTTCGGGGATATATATAGAGAGAGACATACAGACAAACCTTTTCCCCTTCTGCGTAAAGAACGAAGTACTAGAGAGAAGAAAAGGCCACCTTAGTTTTCAGATTTGCTGTCAGTAAAGGGTCTCAAATGTATTTGATGCAGTGTCCAACGTATTTACAGTTACATGGTAGCGTCTAGCCCGGCTCGTACCCTCTCATAAGTGTCATATAGTCATCTCCTTATCTTTGAAAGGTCATTCGAGAAGACCGTATTTTCGGCAGTCGTCCGGCGTATTCACAGTCTCCGTGGCGAATGTCGTTGCCCCCATGCATAGTCTGAGTACCGTAACGTTACATTCATCGTTGAATATTTGTTGAATGACTCGAGGTGGTAGGGGGGGGCTACCACTCACCTTGAACACTAAATACTTCGACCGGTAAAAGGGATGGACAAAGTGGCTCGAAGGATATGTGCCTTCTGAAATCAAGAAACATTTCCAATTTTTGGTCGGAATTGACACACTCTGACAGACGGAAATACCCAACGCCTGGTGGTGGTGGGACCCTCAAGCCTGCGAATTGCATCCCCTTTCCAACTAGATGAATTGATATTCGACGACAGGACTTTGGAAATCGGGTAGAGAGGGATAACGGGAAAGGTGGGAAAACCATGGTATCTCCACCAGTTTCTGAACAAGAAATTCAAATCTTGATTTGTTCTGCGAATTTAGGGAATGCTCCACCCGATGCAGCCTCCGTCGCCGAATGGATACCACGGAATGGTATTATGACGATAGGTACTACTCAACAAAGGTTTCCTGTCGTCATGGATCCAAGACGAGCTGTAAATCCACCAGATGGTTCAGCATCGGTACCACGATCACCTGGTGCCTTAAAGCGTGTTTCGACGGGCGTCATCGCCCCTCCTCCTCGTGAGGGAGAAAGAAAGTTAGGTGTCGCACGGACACGATCCTCCGAAGGTCTTGTGGGGACATCCTTAAGTTTTGACGAATTTATTTCGACAGGTAGTACATCGAGTGGATCTTTCTCCTTTAGTGATGAAAGTCTACCCACCAAATTCGATATCGTCGTTATCGGGTTACAGGAGGCGACCTTTGACAGAGACAAGGAAGATAAGAATGATGATGCAGACATAAATTCAGTCGATGACGCGTACCTATCAGCCGAAGAAGACCTGGAATTGGTAGCGAACGAATCGGGTTCTTTTGACGTTTATGGGTCATCGAAGGATAGCGACAACGAGGGTGATTCGGATGGTGGTAGTCCCATCCAATCGACGAAGAAGAAAAGTGTTTCGGGGAAGATCATTTGTGCTGGCCTTAAAATGGGGAAAGTGGGACTTAAGGTTGGGAAGGCAGGGTATAAGGTGAGCAAGAAAATGACAAAGGCGACGTACAAGACGGCCAAAACGGTCAATACACTCGCTTCCTTCCGAGATCATACAGATCGACCATTCCCCAGCTCACTACCTCAGGGAAATGAAAGTGGATTACCAGGGTGGTCGAGTACGGATGTTTTACACTATCGCTTTGAAGAACAGTTGCCGACCTATGAACGTGCCGTATCGTGCCAGCTTGGTCAGATGCGTCTGATTATCTATTACAATGCATCGAACATTGATGTGGATGTCAACAGTGTCAAATACAAGCCAACGGGCTTGGGAGGTCTGGCCAATAAGGGAGGTATCGTGGCAGAAGTGACCGTCAATGAATTGACTAGACTTTCCTTCCTGACAGCACACTTGGAAGCCCACGAGGGGGACGAAAAATATCAAACGAGGTGTACGTCCTTTATGGATATACTAAGTAATACGAAATCACGAACGACTCCCGTCAAACTGGATGTGTCCCTGGCATCACACTTTACGTTTTGTATGGGTGACTTGAATTTCCGGACACGGGTTCCGGGGGTGGAACCTGGTTCTGAGCGACATGTCAAAATTTGTCACAATATTACCAAAGCCAAAGATTGGGTCCTTTTGAACAGATATGATGAATTAGCAAGTGCCGTCCGGAATAAGGATTGCCTAGCCGGTTTTCGGACTCCCTATTGCAATTTCGATCCAACCTTCAAGGTCGCCAGACAGCTTGGATACGAATACAATCCAAAGCGTTCACCATCATTTACTGATAGGATATTGTTCAAGACAGGAGATCAACTGGAGGCGGGCATAAAGCCTGTCCTGTACGAACCTATTGAACGGTTTACGACATCGGATCACAAGCCTATCCGAGGTGCCTTCAGTATTCGATTAAATGATCGCCTCCAGTGGAAACCTTCAGCTTCCATTCTCAATAGATCCAGAGAGACGACGACAGTCAATGGAGGGGATCAGTTGCAGTCTGGCAAGCGTGAGACGATGCACGTTTTGGTATCTTCGATGAGCATAGGCATCGACCCAACGAACTACGATAAGCTTCGCAAAATGGAAAAAGCTCCACTCCCCGATTCATATTTGTCGTTTGCGGTGACTCCCAGCGAAGCGATTCAAGTCGACGTCTCCAAGAAAAGTCTTTGGCAGAAGTTGGATTTAGACAGCACCACATTGGGCATGCCCGATGCCAAAAAGATGAAATCAGTGTCCTCGTGTAAACTAACACCGAAGGGTTTCCCTCGAACGTCGACTGCCAAGGATACTATGAAGCCTCATTGGAAGGGAGACTATTTGCATTTTTCGATCCGTACGCATGTATTCACTGGCGATCCGGTTGACCTATCGGGTTCCTTATTACATGCGATATTGCATGACAAACGCGAAGACAAGGCGATCGGGGCGTGTTCCATCAACTTGGCACAATTGATTCGAAAAACGAAGGATCCATCATCCTTTGGTGCAAGGAGACGGGATCCAGGCGGACCAACGTCACCAGGGAGCCTCTCTGGTCCGACATCGCCCCCAAATTCTTTGAAAGATAAGACAGTCATTGCTCGTGGCCGCGACGGGGTCCGGGGCTTTACTCCGCCGATGTCACCCGCAAATTCCCAAGCAGAGATGAGGTACATTCCACCAAGTAGCAAAGTACGAACAAGTCCAAGTAGCAAAGTACGAACAAGTCCAAGTGCTGGATCTACGCCACAGTCGCCCATGACTTCCTCTAGTGATCCTCGGTTCACACCAGTGAATAATAATGTGGGCGGACGGCGAGCGGCTGTGGGACCATCGCTCACGATGCCAACGAGGTCCACAGCGGATCCTCTGTCCATGCCCATTCGTAGTCGATCAGTGGGGCGACAGACTCTTCCGAGTCCTGGGCGTGGGGTTGCGCCGCCATCGCCAGGAAGATTCATGGGAGAAGGTCGATTCACTCCCACTCCCATGCGCAGTGAGTCCGGTGGAGGATTGCGAGTTATGCGTGCCGTCCCCTCGAGCAGTAAGTCGGGGGACTTGCGACCAGTGCAGATGGGCGGGCGCGGCCAACATCCGCCTTCCTCGCCTCGAATCGTGACCGAAGACCCTCGAACTATCGATGGCGTAGCCGGAGGTCATGGACGAGGTCCATCACGCCGAACTGCCCGTAGTCCAGTTGCTGCAAGACTACGTGGGTCCCTGAAACATGTAGCTCTAGGAGCTTCAAAATCCATGCAAGAGGTCTTGGCAGCTGAGGATGATGCTGTCGGGAGTGATGCGATTTTCAATCGACTGCGTGATCTAAAGGTTGTGGCTTTGCAGTTAGATGAAGCCTTGTTTGAAGGTGGCTTGGAAATTGCTCGCCTCAAGTGCAACTTGGATGTTTGGTGGGTACAAGACCAGGAATAGTTCAAGATGCCATGACGCTAATCATGGTTGTGTAATAATACTGTCTATTCTTAGATGACGACAAAAACAGGGTTGTTCTCTTTTCGGTGACGTGAATGGATGTCCGTCGACAGGAACATCAACTTTATCCTCGCAAAATGTGGCCGAATGGTCTGTAAATTCTTCCTTTGATAAAGTTGCAGACATACTCCTCACCATCTACGATCCTTGGAGTCGTCGTCGTCAGTGTCGCCATCATCATCATCGTCGTCGTCGTCGTCGTCACCAAAATCGTCGTCGTCGTTAGTGTAAATATCGTCGTCATCCTTCTTAAGATCAGCTTCGGCTTCATCATTATAATTATCGTCATATCGGCTGTCACTCATGTCGCCCACGTGCTCGTCCTGAAAGGAGGGATTCTCTTTGTCGTACTCACCATAGTCACCGTCGTCATCGTCCATCACCATCGCGCCAGGTTCTCGCTCTTGTCGTCTGCGGTGCAGGATCAACAAGAGTAAGCAACAACAGCATAGAAGGATTAGAATTCCAACCATTAAACCCGCAAAACCCCCCGTCGTCATTCTTCCGACACCCCCTGCTCGACTCTGTGACGATGCATTGCCCTCGTCATCCTCGTCCCCCTTGTCATCCTTAGCATCCTTGTCGTCCTCGTCTTCTGACGCGGCGTTTTCTGACGGTGATGCCGATGGAGTATTCGAGGCCGAATTAAGCGTCGGAGCAAAAGTCTCATTCGTGGTTGGTAACAATGTCGGAGGAAAAGGAGCCTTCGTCGGCGACGTCGAAGGGTATTCTGAAAAGGCTGTGGGAGTCGCGGTTACTGTGGGCAAGGGGCTCACGGATGGTGAGACGGTAGGTTGAGACGATGGTGCTCCTGTGGGTGGTATTCCCAACTCCGTTATCTTGTACGGGAAATCGTTGAAGAGTTCATCATGCGTCGGTCCTTCCAAATAAATCCAGTATAGAATATTCAGCATCGTTTGAAATTCAAAAGGCGCCGCGCGATCAAGAAGTCGTCGGTCAGTTTGGTTGGCACATGACGAGAAATCCTCACTTCTTGGAGGAATCAGGCACTCGAGTTCATCACAGGTTCCACCCGACATGATCGATATGGTTACGTTCGTCCAGTTGGCCTGACACAAAGGCTGCAATTCCAGCAAGTTTCCGTTGCCAATGAAGGAGTACCACATTCCAGTCTTCGATTTCTATATAGATACGAAATTCATGAATGTGAGTTCCAAAGCTGCATCTTGTGGCAAGCCGTTCTGGCCTACACAATATTCTTCCTTCGTATGCAGCGATTGTGTACTCACAATTTCCTTGGTTTGGCATTCATCGGTAGCATTGACCGCACACTCCAACATATCCGCAGGCCAAAAAAACTCCGTCTTACCGACGGTAGGCTTTGTTGTCGGTGCGGAGGGTGTTTTGGCGGGGGATGGTGCTGTAGCGGGGGATTTCGTTGTAGCGGGGGATGGTGTCTGAGCCGGAGAGGGTTTCGGAGCAACGGATGCTTTCGCTGCGACTGGAGAGGTCGTGCCTTCCTCGATTACAGGACATGTAAGTTCCATCAAATCACATGCATCCAATCCCTTCAAGCTTGATCCACAAAATGAGGCCTCGCACTCTTTGCTCT
>Ga0194115_10006922_pt1 | contig 11385 bp, 9 predicted proteins | sample TA2MahsurfametaG_3_FD_148656 | JGI IMG/M metagenome (GOLD analysis project Ga0194115, IMG submission 148656) | Freshwater microbial communities from Lake Tanganyika, Tanzania - TA2015002 Mahale S4 surface | ecosystem: Environmental > Aquatic > Freshwater > Lake | place: Tanzania: Lake Tanganyika... | reverse complement strand
TCAACAGTGCTCTTGCCTGCTTTGTCATTGTTGTTGTTATTGTTCTTTGTAAACAGCATCATCATTATACAACATGTTTGATTTCCTACAATCTCAATCTAACAACAAGGCTATTACGGTGGAGGTGGAGGATTCTGTCTTTGTCAAGACGAACAAGACGAGCTCTGACATCTTTCCACTCATTGGTTCTATCGATCAGGGAACATCTTCGACACGTTTCATGACATTTACATCCAAGGGACAAGTCGCTGCTTGGGCACAAATGGAACATCAACAAATTTTTCCCGATGGTGAAGATAAGGTATGTAATTGATGTGTGTTTGTCGGGTGTGTCTCTCCCCCCCCCCCCTACTATATAGTGTATATGTGTTGGTGTACATATGTTTCTGTGCATGTTTTTTGGGCGACTCTATGGGAGTGTCCCGTCCTTGATATTTACAGATCTTTCCCCTTCTGACATGGTATTTGTTTGATTTGTTTTGTTCGTTTCACAGGTTGGTTGGCATGAACATGATCCATTGGAAATTTGGGCGAACGTCGCCCGATGTATCGAGGCAGTCATTCAGGCACTTCAAAAGAAACGGATCAAATTTTCCTTGGATGCAATTGGGATTACCAATCAACGTGAGACGACAGTAGCCTGGAACGCGATGACTGGGAAACCATATTACAATGCAATTGTATGGGATGATACCCGTACCGTCCATATTGCGACGACTCTGGCGTCGGGGAATCTAAATCGATTACGAGAAAAGACTGGCCTACCCCTGGCAAGTTACTTTGCAGGGACTAAGGTCAAATGGTTACTCGATAATGTTGTTGAACTCCAAAATGATATCCGCAAAAAGCCCAAGGAAGTCAAATTTGGTACCATCGATTCTTGGCTCCTATATCAACTTTCTGGAAAGCCTAGTGGCCTGACGGGTTCAGCAAATGTCGGTGGACTCCACCTGACGGATGTTAGTAATGCCTCTCGATGGCTATTTTTGGATCTAGAAACTGTTCAGTGGGATAAGGGTCTGGTTGACACTGTCTGTAGTCCGCATCAGGTACCATTGTCCACTCTTCCAGAAATCCGATCATCCAGTGAAGTGTACGCTATTTGTACCAAAGCAGGAACTGGAGTGGACGTTTTGGAAGGTGTCCCCGTGGCATGTATCCTTGGTGATCAACAGGCTGCCCTAGTAGGTCAGACGGCCTTTGAAGCTGGAGAAGCCAAGAATACTTATGGAACTGGAATGTTCTTGATGATGAATACTGGTACCAAAATGGTCCCCTCAGCTCATGGATTACTGACGACCATCGCATACAAATTTAATGATACTGTGTACTACGCTCTGGAGGGTTCCGTTTCTCATTCCGGATCGACCATTCAATGGCTTCGTGATCAACTTCAAATCATTTCAAAAGCACCCGAATCGGAAGAATTAGCGAAGAAACATGAACATAATGATGGTTTGTACTTTGTCCCTGCATTCGCTGGTCTCTTTGCTCCACATTGGCGGTCGGATGCCCGTGCATGCATCGTTGGTATGACGGCGACTCACGACAAGGGCCATATTTGTCGGGCTGCCCTGGAGGCGGCTTGCTATCAGTGCAAGGAAGTCTTTGATGCCATCTTTGAAGATTCCAAGGTCCTCCTTACAAGCCTCAAAGTCGATGGTGGAGGCACCCATAACGAATTGATGATGCAATTCCAGGCAGACGTGATCCGAGTCCCAGTTATGAGGCCGGAGGTCATGGAAACTACGGCCATGGGGGCAGCATTTGGGGCAGGTCTGGCGATTGGTACATGGAAAGATCTGGATGAGATCCGTGCCCTATGGAGCGAAGCTCGGCGATTCGAACCATTGATGGATGATGCGACACGGGACAAGAACTTGTCAGGATGGAAAAAAGCTGTCAGCAAAAGTTTTGGATGGATTCAGGATGAGGAACCACAAGAGGAAGAAGAAGAATTCGTCGATGCGACACAAATTCTGGACCCTCCTCCTACTTCTTCGAACCGGGCCATTGAAGGGACTGTGAATCCACCACCATCTTCCACAAGTGGCTTTGGCTACCTATCTATGTTCCTAATGGCTGTAGCTGGTACTACCGCAGGTTTATTAATTGGAACCAAAGGTCGTGTTCCTGCTTTGAAATTTTTCAAGTAAAATGATAGATCCACCATCTCTTTCAGTGGTTGTTTTGGCTAACGTACCTATTTCTTAGCTGGTACCACCGCCGCCTTCTGGATGGGGAATCCAAGGTAGTGGTCCTGCTTTGAAATCTTTATTGTACCGAAAAATGTGAATCAATAAATTAAATCAACACTTCTCACTAAGACCATGCTGCTGCGATGGTGTGAATGTAACATATAATGGAGTTTTCGACATGTCTCCTTTCTTTTAGGCTTTTTCCTTCTTGAACATGAGCAACATGCGGTAGGATACTGCGAATCCACCAAACACATTAATGGCGGCGACAGATACAGCAATAGCTCCAAAGATACTAGCGGGACTACCTTCGGGTGCACTCGTCATGAGGATACCACCCAAAATGACGACGCCGGAAAGACTGTTACTGGTACTCATGAGGGGTGTGAAGAGAGCAGGTTCGACTGCCCAAATCAAATAGCAACCCAAAACTCCAGAAAGGATAAAGTACAAGAGTTGGACGACGAAGGATACGGGGGCATAGACCGCGACGATAGCAAAGAAGGCACCAGAGAGAGCAAGAGCAACAAATTCTCCAAGTGGTGCCAAATCAAAGATACGGGTAGAGAAGACAGAGGGCTTCTTCTCCTTCTTTGGAAGGATAGTCGGTTCCTCTTGCGAGGAAGTTCCTCCAGCACTCGTCTTGGTGACACTGTCCGGTGGGGGCCAGGTGACGGTGTTGTTGTGGACACAGGTCATTCCACGGATCACAGGATCTTCCATATCAATAAAGAATTCCTTCTTTCCATCCTTGGAACTGGGTTTCGGGCAGAGAAGGTCCAATAGATTCGCCATGTTGTTACTGTACATGCTCGATGCCTGCCAGGACATACGACTGATCAAATCAGTCGTACCAACAATGGTGACACGATTATCGTAGACGTAGGTTTCTCCCGGTCGGGTAAGTTCACAGTTACCACCCGTCGCTCCAGCAAGATCCACAATGACACTTCCGGCTGCCATATTGTCAACAGCATCCTTCATGATGAGTTTCGGCGCGGGACGTCCTGGGATGGCAGCAGTCGTAATGATAATCTGACATTCCTTGGCTTGTTCACGGAACATCTCCATCTCTTTCTTGTAAAAGTCGTCACTCATAACCTTGGCGTAACCAGTTCCGGCATCACCACCATCTTCAGCAAAGTCAAGGACGAGGAAGCTACCTCCAAGAGATTCGACTTGTTCTGCACACTCGAGACGAGTGTCGAAGGCACGGACAATTGCTCCCATGTTACTAGCTGCGCTAATAGCTGCCAAACCAGCAACACCCGCTCCGACAACAAGGACCTTGGAAGCAGGGAAGCTTCCAGCAGCGGTAACCTCACCATTGAAGAAGCGTTGGTAAATGGTAGACGCTTCGACGACGGCACGGTATCCAGCAATCTTGGCTTGAGAACTGAGGACATCCAAACTCTGAGCTCGGGAAATACGTGGGATAGCATCGACTGCCAACAAGTTTATTCCAGCAGCGACTGCCTTCTCAAGAAGTTGTTGACCCTTATCGGTACGAGGACCAACAAAGCTGATCATCGTCTTGCCGCTTGGAAGCATATCGATTTCGTGCTTGCGAGTAACAGGGTGGATATCGGGTTCATTGACCTTGAGAACAACATCAACGGCGTTATAGACCTCTTGGGCAGATCCAAGGATCTCACAACCCATCTGGACATAGTGGGCGTCGGCAAAGCCTCCACCCTCTCCTGCTGCAGTCTCAACAACAATCTGAATACCGGACTTGAGAAGTCTCTTGGCGATATCGGGAACCATGGCAACACGCTTCTCGCCACCATCAAGTGAACTCTCCTTGCATACACCGACGCGCAAAAATGTCTTGCTTCGGAGGTTTGGAATGTCAGCGAAGAAAGGATCAACCTTTTCTTCCTTGACCTTCTTGCCGCTTTCTACGTCACCGCCAACAGTTTGGTTCTGGGGCTTGGTGTCACCAAGAAGCGCAACGAGCTTCTCCATGGATTGCTTCGCATCACCAAGGAACATGTAGTTGTTTTCCTTGACAAAGAGCGGATTATCTACTCCAGCGTACCCAACGCGAAGACTTCGCTTCATGGTAATGCATTTCTTTGCCTTCCATACTTCCAAGACTGGCATGCCAGCAATGGGAGAATCAGGATCGGTTTGGGCGGCAGGGTTAACAGTATCATTTGCTCCAAGGACTAGAACAAGATCGGTTTGTGGAAAGTCGTCATTGATATCATCCATGGCAAAGGTGATGTCGTAGGGCTGAAAACGGAGTCGAATGAAAAGTCAGTACGAAGGAGAAGGAACAGGAAGTAAACAAAACAAGCCTTCGTTGCCGCTACTTACAACATGGGCCTCAGCCAAGAGCACATTCATATGTCCGGGTAAGCGTCCGGCAACAGGGTGGATAGCGAATCGAACATTGTTTCCCATCGCTCGGAGTTTCGTAGTAAGTTCAGCAACCGCATGTTGAGCTTTTGCCACGGCCATACCATAACCTGGTACGATGATCATGGACTTGGCTTCCAACATCATTTCCAAAACGTCTTCGGCGCTGGCCTCTCGAACGACTCCTTCAGCCTTCTTCGCCTTAGAGGCTCCAGCACCAGCTCCATCTCCAAAGCCTCCGATGAGGACATTTGCGATACTTCGGTTCATTGCACTGTGAAGAGTCAAAGAAAGCAAGTCGATTAGAAACAGCGACTGTAGCACGCACGTCAGACCCTTGATTGACATGGACATTGAATACTTACACACACATCACCATAGTCAAGATAATTCCACTGCAACCGACAAAGGCTCCAGAGACAACCAATGCCTTGTTGGACATCATAAAGCCTGCAGCACTGGTCGAAAATCCAGAAAGAGAATTGAGGAAACTGATGGAGACGGGCATGTCACCACCACCAATCGCCATGACAGCAATAATTCCATAGATGGACGAAAGGACAGTTACGGCGACGATGTACCAGATTCCGGCATCTCGATCATTCCAGCCACGGTCACCCCCAGCAAAGGCCAGGGTACCACAGATGGTCATGGCAGCGAATAGAAGGAGGGTAACGCCCCATCGAAATGGGACGACGACAGGCTTGGAGGCGATGGTCCCATGGAGCTTAGCACAAGCAACGAAGGACCCAGTAAAGGTCATCATTCCGATGACGATTGATAGAATCAATGCAATGGCTTGGACCCAAAGCATGGCATCTGTCTGCTCAGCGACAACCTCCCCCCCTCGGACGAAATTCCGAGCATCGGGATCCAAATACAATCCAATAGCTTCAAGGGCGGCGGCAAGTCCACCAAATCCATTGTAGGCACCCACCAATTCGGGGAGGGTAACAATCTCGACAGCTATGGCAGACCAGACTCCAATGATGAGACCTGGACCCATCGAGGCTCCGATGAGCCAGATGCCGTGCTCGAAGGTGTAGTTCTGGTCGACCCAGTATCCGACAATCAAGCACGTCATACCGATGATTCCATACACCATACCCATCTTGGACGTCGAAACCTATCGGACAAGACAACACATCAATGCTTGTGTCAGAGGAAAACACGAAATAACTTAAAGTCGGTAATCAATCGGTAGTAGATGCCATCGCTTACCTTGGAAAGGTTGAGCAAACACAGAATGAAGCATGTCAAACCAACAGTTACCACGGTATCTAGCCACACCGTGTCGATCCAGAATGGATCATCAGCCTCGTTGGCACCACCTGATAATAGATGCCTGTTCATCGTCATTCACAAGAGGTTTTCGTCTTTTTTTCGGAATCGTTTATGATTGGCGAAGATTTGGGGACCTCCGTCGGGAAAAAAATGAGAGGTATGCTGATTTTTTTTCGCCATTCGCAATCCGTGACATCTGTCAAACGTCGGGTATTTCACTGTCAAAATGATGCGAAGACACAAGATAGCGAAGGTGAGCGGAGGGGTTGTCAAGTGATGGTTCGGGTTGAGAACCCTCCAAGAACGACTGATTTGAGAACCCTTTTCTCTTCGAGAAGCTCCAAGTGTTTTGCAATTCCTTTTACGTACGTACATCATCGTCTCCAAGTCCTTTCGTATCGCCCGACAGACGGCCGAACACTCGAAACTCCAGCCGGGGTACCGGAACTTGTCCATTTGGCGAACACTACGACATTCGAGAAGATGTAGGCTTGTTCTTCATTGGATCGTTCAAGCGCCCGACGGGAGTTCAAGTCGGCAGATGTGAAGATCGGATGGACTGGAATGGCTATGGCAGGGATTGCACGCATGTCATTGTTGTTTACGGTTTACGGCACATCACTTCTCCTCGTCTGTACTGCCGAATGTACGTTTTTCCAACGCAAAGAACCACCTTCACTCACAGAGAGAGCCACTTAGAAGACACCCCATGACAGTGTCGTCAATGCTTGATGATGGATTCATCACGAGGGAGGCATACCGTAAAATCGAACCCAATGTTGAGAACCATCAGAAAAAGGTCCAAGGGAAAGGAGCGGCAGCGAGAGGAGATCCCCCAAAATTGTCGACTGGGAAAAACACTGCGTAGTAGGGAACCGAATTTTCAGTAGCAGCAGCGCCGACCAAGTCTCAGCCACCTTTTTAGAAAGAAACTGTACAATCCTAGTGGTCTCTGGAATTCGAGTCCGTGGCGGAAGTATGACCGGAATACCCTAGAATGAATATCATTAGCCGTGGCGTGGAATGGCAAAAACTCCCTACTTACTATCCTGGGCGTCACCATGTATCACTTTTTTATCGAAGCACACGAAGTTCTACAACGATAGCGCACCCCTCGAAAAAAATTGATGACCCCTCTGCCCCTGCGTAGTATGATGATAAACTTTACCTGCAACCTCCCCGGCATTCGGGCACCTCATGACTATTACACCACCCCCCGATTTTGTGTCATCGATCTCTTACTGGATTGATGAGACCGACCAGCATCGGAACTTGGGGGAGATGCGAAGGATTCACTACAGAGACTCCCTTCAGGTGATCCAGGACCACCAGCGGCAGAACCACCCCCACCGGATGCATGACTCCGATATGACATCGCATCATGAGAGGAATGGGACCGACCTGCTGATGACGCGGCCTGCTTATCACCACTTTCATCACCATCATGTTCATGGACATCATCAAATCCGTCAAAATCAAGTTCCTCTTCCATGGCTGTTTTCGTGTGTCGCCCAACAACAAAAAACGAAGAAACAACAGTCGACAAAGTCAGTAACGAACAATCAGACAATCAGCCAATCACCCTTGTCGATATACACGTACGTATTTTCACGTTCCGATAAATGTAGGCAGAAAAGTAGTTGTCTTGAGCACAGAGTTTCAACCAACGGGGGCTTTCACTACTGCCCACAACGGCATGAATTCGGGGTTGGATTTCCTTACAAAGTGAAATGAAAGACCGTTGGAGTTCACTCTGAATAGCAATGGCGGCATCACTTCTTGCCTTGTCTGTCGTTAATGCCGAAGCGATGGACACGTCGTCATTGACCAAACTTACAAAGCCACTGCCCTTTCTTCCGTGCAAAGGGCGGACGGCCTCCTTTTCGGAAATGACCTCTACCCGACTATCATTCCCATTCAAACTCCCCTGGCGAGTGAGTGCACTTCGCGTCGACCGGACATCACTCAACGAGACCAAGCCTGTCGAATGACTGTGACGCGAGGCTGATTCATCCTTCTTCCGATCTTGAATAATCAGCAACAACATCTCACGATTCCGTGCAATCATAATGTGAAGCAATTCCATAAAGACTACGATCGATCTCGCGAGACGTAGCTGCAACCTCCCAACTTCATCTTCAGAGAGCCTGTCATAACTTTCTAAAGCATCTAGCTCATCTTCTTCTTCAAAATTAACATTTGTCTTCAGCAGGTACAATCCCATTTCCTTCACACGGCTTGAGTGGATGGAATCAGAGACGACTTTCGCTGCATCAATTCCAATACCTGGATCGGTGTTCGTCCCTGCGAGACCAGAAAAATCGTTTCACAAGTTAGACTGTATGATCGCACCATATACGCTTATATCAGATATTTGCAACCCTCATGACGAATCATACCTAGGATGGCCTGTCCATTCGTAGCGACTGCAGTTCGGAAGAGAATTGCACACCACTGGTAGATCGAATCATTGGCTGCTTCAATGGGGCTTTGAGTGAAAACTACGCGGTGAACGACCGCCTGTCTTGACACACAAGCAGGAAACGCTTGTCCAACTTGGAGCTGAGTCACCCGCAGTGATTTGGCGGTAAAGTCACCCGAGGAACCTCGTAACCAATCTTTCGCTCCACGATCTCGTGCCTGATTTATCGGCTGCATGAAGGAAAACTTATCCGCAACCAGCAAGTCATCTTCGAATGTATCGTTCTGAAAGCGGCGGCTGGTTTCCCCCCCGACGACGTGACCGGACCATCGATAAGCAGCTGCTGAGTTCGCAGTGGTTGAGAACCCTGACGTACTCTGGGAACTACTAGCGTGGTGCCGTGGTCGCGGGGCTGTGTCGCTACCGCCGCTCTCGCTATAAATGGAGTCGCTCCGTCTAAATTTTCTGCTGCTATACGAGCTAGACCGCCTTGGTTGTCCTTCAAAGGCGGACTCAATATAGTCGTGAAACCACTCCGGTAGACCACGCATCATCGTACCTGAATTCCACATCATGGGTCTCACTGGAGTCACCTTTACGCGAACGGGCTCGAGTTGGGCCCCCATTCGGAACCCTGTGGAAGTCTGCGGCGGCTCACTTTGTAGGACCCGGCCGTCTAAGACGAGATGAATAGGCGTGTTGTCGGGACAGATACACCGAATTACTTCCGTAAGTTCTTCCCCAAACTGCTCCAACTTGACGGTACTGGCAGTACGATAGACGAATTCGGCCCCAATCAGCTCATCCGGTGCACCGCCATGAAACCACACTCGGTAGAAGCGACCAAGCGGTACCGTCACAGAAATTTCTTGTTGATTCAGATCGAGGGACGGCTGGCACATAGAGAGCGTAAGCAACTGTGAATTCTCGATTGACATAAGGATAGCGAAACATGAACGTACCACTTCAGTGATGACTGTGCGAGCCAACTTGTCATAGACGTGTCGTAGCTTGCCATAACAGAACTTGTCCGAATAATGGCGAACTGCAAGGCTCCAGGCATACCGGCTACTAGCGACAATACCAGACTTCAGGAACAATTCAGCAGCAGCTTCCGCTTCCTCCAACATGCTCGCTTCCATTTCACGCATACTTGTCCACGGACTGACGGTGTTATATTCCAAAGGCAGAGTAACTCCGTAGAATGCGAATTTACTGATGCCAGCTTCAAGCTCCCCACCTGCGACGCGAAGTGAATTTTCATTTCGATAGAATATTCGTCTAAAGGAACTCGTCTTTTCGATCTCGCGGACAAAATCATTGTCGTAAGGATCGTCGATGTGGTCGTCCGTTATCGGGTCATCTCCACCGTCAACATTTATCCCATCTGATCTCATTTTTGTCCACGGAAGGAAAGGAGTACTGAACCACAATGTACCGTGAAGCCTTGAAGCATGTTGAAGCGTGATATGGATGTGGTAGTGGCATGTCGCTTCTTCAGCATAGTTTCGGCGCCCCGAATGAAAGTTTGCGAGTTTGCGGAGCCAAGCCACACGATGATTGGGAAGTTCAGTTGGAGAGAAGACGTCTGCTGCAGCAAGAAACGCGTCCTCCACGGCTTCACTGTGCCCCACGGCACTCCTTTCTACAGATGCGCTGTCAAATCCAAGAAACTGTTTGCTGTACCCCGCGCTGGCGTTGATAACCCTATAAATTGAAATTTTCGACGCTCGGATTGAAGTTTGCGCCTCCAGATTGTTCTTAGTTCCGTCAGCAGCAAAGTCACCGTCTGAAGGTGAAAAGTACGTCGGTGAGTTTGCTTGTTGGAGGAATGCTAGGGCATGAGCCGCGATGTAGGCTCGAAAGAGCTTCTTGACTTTCTCGGCGAGACGAACGAGTGCACTCCTGAAAGCAATATTCTGGCTTGCTGATTGGTGGTGTAAACGATCAAGAGTTCGCCACAGCGGCGCTAAACTGGCCTCCGCGCTTCCGTTCGTGAATAGCTCCATGCCAAGCCCCATCATGCGTTGTTCACGATAATGTCTCCCTGCTGCCGTTGCCACGATTTTCTCCATAACCTCCGTCTGAATGGCGAGGAACGGGAGTCGGACACGAAAGAAACTCCCAAAACTGTCCCAAGTGCTGCGCAAAAGAAATTCCAAGAAGTCCGATGCCTGGACCCGAACCTCTGCTCTCCGTGACCCGCAATGAAATGTGACGACTCTCATCCAATGCTGTAATGTTTCCCCAACAGCTTGATTGTATAATTTGATTCCAAAAATTTTTACAAGTTCCAGTGACGCGTTCAAAGTCGTCACGAGCGTAATGTCACTTTGCTCGAGCGTTAAGGCATGTAGATACACAGATGACGCAGCTCGGACGAACATCACCGTATCTATGTAACTGAAGCGAATCACCCCTCCAGCGGCAGAGTTGTATGGACCCGTGCTTCGCTTCTGTCGGTGCTTCGACGAGAGCTTCGTACGAGCAGGATTTAGGAATGACTGGCATTCTTCAGACGTTTCAAGAAGATTCCGTATTTCACGAACTATTTGTTGCGCCGTTTTGATCAGCACGAGGGTACCATCATGAGCATGCCAACGTCTTGAACTCGTAGTAGCATACTCGCCCTCGCCCTCCGCGCTAACTGGATCGCTCTTTCCAAAGGCATGCATAAGCCTGCGCTGCTTCACCTTAGCTGGCGTATCGAATTCCATCGTGGATAGATACTCCTTTTGCCATGGATTGTCCCCACCCACAAAGCCTTCAGCGCGTGCATTTTCATCAGTGCCCTCAAATTCGAAAGAGGCTAGTGCCAAGTTGATAAGACTGAACATTTCGAAGAGGTTGGCTTCTTGTTTCCACTCAGATGGCTTACGAGAAAGCAGGTGTTGGTTCTCTTGGCCGTTGTCAAATTCACTGAAAGCGGAATATCCTACTCCACCGTACTTTTCGTCGCGGCCCCGCCCAGTCGACTTGGCGCCAAGCTTTCTCCAAAGGGCCCTCAGTAGTCCACCCGGTGCGCTCTGAAGTACAAAGACAGTGCACCTGAGAATGTCCTGTCTAACTTGATTTTTCGAAGAGAAGCACTTTGACAAATAGTCCGTTCTGGCCAGA
>Ga0194115_10006919_pt1 | contig 11388 bp, 15 predicted proteins | sample TA2MahsurfametaG_3_FD_148656 | JGI IMG/M metagenome (GOLD analysis project Ga0194115, IMG submission 148656) | Freshwater microbial communities from Lake Tanganyika, Tanzania - TA2015002 Mahale S4 surface | ecosystem: Environmental > Aquatic > Freshwater > Lake | place: Tanzania: Lake... | reverse complement strand
AAAAAATCTATTATTTCATGTTGCACTGCCGCATAAATAAATGTACAATAGAAACATGACGCCAATGCTGGGTCATCTAGTAAATTGGAACATTTCGTCTAAAGGAGAAAAACATGTTCACATTTGATACTGCAATCGAAGCTGTGCAAACAGCAAAAAAAGAAGCTGTAAAAACTTTTGTTAAAAACGAAGCTATTGCCAAGAGCTTGACCGAAATGGTTGATGCTCAAACCGAATATGCAAAAAGTGCTATGAAAAACGGTACTGATATTGCTACCAAGGTTGGCGCAGAAATGGTTAAGGCTGCACAAGAAGCTGCCAAATTTGACTACACCAAGCATACTACAGAGTTGTTTGAAACCGTGGTCAAACCATTCCAAACCACAGCCAAGAAGTAATTGTTGCAAAAAGTGCAACCAAAAACCCCCAAAACATGGGGGTTTTTTATGGTTGACAGTAAATCCAGCCTTTGTTAAAATAGCAGCTCTCCTATACTCAAGAGGTAGTTATGTGGAAACTAATTGGTATTGTAATTGGTATACTGCTGGTGTTAGCCGCAGGCCCTTTGCTGATTGTATGGAGTTTGAACACTCTATTTCCGGCACTTGTCATTCCTTACACTATTGATACCTGGGCCGCGGCAGTGCTCTTAGGCGGCTTGCTCAGTGCCAAATTCAAATAAGGTTGACAGTAAATACTCATTTCGTTAAACTATAGACATCATGAAAAAGACTACTCCAATTTGTTTTGAAATGCCTCGCCAGCGCACTCGTGCCCATATGGTACTGTTTGCTGCCGGCACGCCATTCAAGCCAAAACGAGTAGAAAACAAAAAGGCCTATGCTCGTCGGCCCAAGCACGAGAAACCATTTGACTTCTAACGGGAGAATCATGAGTCAAGTTGAGCAAGCCGCTAACACGGCTATCTTTGGTCGTCAACTGTCTTTTGACCGGGCAGTTCGTTTTGTGATCCAGGAAACTGGTGTGCAACGCGAGCAGGCCGAAAAGGCTCTGCGTGGTGTGATGCTGTGGTACCGCGCTGGTTGATTCTAGGGTGCGTGGCACTGAGTGGTTGCGCCACTGTACCTCAACCAATGGTGGAGCGAGATGATCTAAGCACCATGCGTCCAGACTGTACCAATGCAGCCATTCAGGTGCGTTGGTTAGAACAGCAACTGGCTGCAGGCAGATACGATCCAGCACGCTCTGATTACGAACGCAGATATGTTGCTAATGCAAAGAATCTAATATGGACTATAAAAAGCACCTGTGTACAGCCAGTATCATCGCGGCAGCGTCGCTGATACTAACCGGTTGTGCCAGCGCACCAGGCACAAGAGTGGCTCTAATGCCTTTGCAAGACCTTGAGAAATTTGTTGTTGATTGCAACAACAAGGACGAACAAATTGCATTCTTAAAACGGCAAATTCCTGATCCTATATGGCGCACCACAAATTATCAAATAGTCAACAGTACTGGAGGTGCCATTTACAGAATAGCTGATGGAACTTACTCTGAACGGCGTAACCATGCGCAGGGCTGGAACCAGGCAGTGGCAAGAAGGAAAATTAATTACTTAGAGACATGGTGCCCTCCAATAAGATAATTGCTAGTGTGTTGGCTTTGTGTGGTGCATCAGCATCTGCTGAGTGCTATTACAAGAGCGTTACACTGAATCAGTTTCGCGAACGCATTGAGCGCACTGCTGATGTACAGCGAGAAGTGAAACGCCTTTACGGACAAGTTTCTTGCACGGTAACATTTCGTGTTATGATTGCCGGCCAGTGGCACACTGCCCAAGGTACTGCGAACAACGCAGGATCTGCAAATGTGGACCAACTGTGCGCCCAAGCTCAGGACTATGGTAACAGCCAAATTCTACAAGAAGCAGCCGGCAGTACAGCTAGCATGCACCAAGAATTGATATGCACTGACCAAGAAATCCCCAAATGGCGTCCGGTTAAAAAACACGAAACGGTAAAGGAAAGCCAGGTAGCGCCACATTGGGATTTGGCCAAACGCCAGAGTTTTCAACACAAAGGCACTGAGTGCAGATGGTTTACTGAAACAGTGCCCATGGGTCAAGGTGGTTTGGTTCAAAGCGAAGGCGTGATATGCAGGATCAATCGTGAACAATGGTATGTTGCAGAAAAATGGATACATTCGATTGACAAATAATTTCATTTTTGTTAAACTATGGTTGTGTTAACTATACCTAAGAGGTCGTAAATGAAAAAACTTGTAATTTTGACAGTGGTTTTTGTTCTTACAGGCTGTGGCACAGTTGGTGGCGCAGTTGGCGGTGCAGGTGAAGATCTGCGCAAAGCAGGCGATTGGATTAAATCTAAATAAGGAAACACTATGAAACTCAAACTAGCAATTGGTGCAATGGTGCTGACACTGGTTGGCTGCTCTAGCACCAGCAGCGACCCTTATCAACGCAGAGCTGATGCCGAACGCGAACGGCAAGAAAAGTACGCCGAACGAGCCATTGACAAAGCTCCTAAGTGGATGGAAAAACTGCCCGAAAGCAAGAGTGCAGTTTATGCCAATGGTACTGCCACCAGTCCAGACTGGGGCATGGCTGATGAAAAAGCCAAGGTAATCGCATTTGGTAAAATTTGCACTGCCGCAGGCGGTGAAGTGGACAAGCAGAGTCGTGTGTTCCGCCAGGACGTTGGCGAAACTTCTGCAGAAAACAGCGAAATGGCCATTCGTGCCATGTGCCGCAAGGTTGATGTAACAGGTGCAGAAATTGTAGAGGTCAAGCGTGTGGCAGAAGGCACCCGTTTCCGCAGTTATGTGCTGGTGGCACTGCCCATGGGCGAAGCCAACATTCTGCGTCGTGAAAAAGCGGATGAAAAAATCCGCCAGGGTACCGCAGGTCGTGCTACAGAAGCTTTCCGCGAGTTGGACAAGCAGTAATTTAAGCAATACAGAAAGCCCTCCTAGTGCAGTAGTAAATACTGTTAGCGGAGGGCTTTTTTCTATGGGGCGTCCACATTTAATTACCCAATATATGAACGCAGGATTGCCTGGCATCAGCGTTCAAAAAAAACTGCCTTATCGCCCCGAGCCACAAGAAGTGGATTCATTATATAGGGCTATTAATCGTTACATCTTTGACAACGCTCTGACCCAACCTGAAATAACCATTGGTACACTACAAAAAGTATGGGGTCGTTGCAATTGGCAAGACACACGGCAACGCAAGGGCAGTTGGGGCAAATCTGGCACTTGGTGCACCATAGAACTCTATGACAAGTGGTTCTGTCCTCAATGGTTTTGCAACACATTGGCACATGAAATGGTGCATCAATGGCAGTGGGACATATACCGCTGGGATCATAGAGAACGATTTGGGAGAGAAATGCATTTCAACAGCGGTGCTCATGGTCCAAGTTTTTTCCTCTGGCGAGATGTTTTCAATGACTGGCAACTGACCCTCAAGCATTCGCATGGACAAAGACGCTGGTTCCGCCATCAAGACTTGCGTAAAACTTAGATTACTGTTATAATTAACTATAATCCGCTATAATTCAACTAGGAGATTTCAATGCCACATTTGGTACCTATGGTGCTCGAACGCACTTCAGCAGGCGAACGCAGTTATGATCTATACAGTCGTTTGCTCAAAGACCGTATTGTGATGCTGGACACGGATGTGAATGAACACAGTGCCAGTTTGATTGTGGCCCAACTGCTGTTTTTAGAAAGCGAAGATCCAGACACAGACATCTTATTCTATATCAATAGCCCAGGTGGTGTAGTCACAGCAGGCATGGCCATTTACGATACCATGCAGTTTATCAAACCAGATGTGAGCACTATTGTGATGGGTCAGGCTTGTTCTATGGGCAGTTTATTAGCACAAGCAGGCGCCGCAGGCAAACGACTCATACTCCCCCATGCAAGACACATGATTCATCAGCCCTCGGGTGGTGCAGGTGGGCAAGCCACAGACATGGAAATTCAAGTCAAAGAAATACTCAAAATGAAGCGGACTCTAACTGATGTGTATGTGCGTCACAACGGTAGACAGCGCACCTTTGATGAGATATCTGCAGACATGGAACGAGACTTTTTCATGAGCGCAGCCGAAGCAGTTGCCTACGGACTTGCAGATCGCGTGATAGAAAAACGCTAAAGCCAAAATTGCAGCAAATGCACCCTGCAATAAATACACAATCAGGGTGCAACAATGCGTTTACAAGAATTTGACAAGCTATCGCAGGCAGTGGTATTTCATAATACCCTTAATACTGCGCTTTGGAGCGACGGGCAGATGCTGCCTGATGTGCGCAACAAACTTCTTAAAATTGCCAGAGATTTCCAGAAGTTTATTGGTGTTGAAAATTTTGATCTAGTTGACATCACAGTAAGTGGATCAAATGCAGCGTACACCTACACTCCCAACAGCGATATAGATCTGCATCTAGTGGTAGTAATTCCCGATGCACATGATCCAGAACTGCGTGAACTGTTTGACGCTAAAAAATACCAGTACAACGACCAATTCGACTTCAAGATTCGCGGTTATGATGTGGAACTTTATGTACAGGATGTTGAACAGCCACATCACAGCATGGGCATTTTTAGTTTGCTTAACGATCGCTGGATACAAAAACCCAAGCAGATCAAAGCCACAATTGATGATGCCAGCGTGGAACAAAAGTACGAAACCTACAAAGGTAGAATAGCACAAGCTCTCAAAAATGATGACGCCATGACCATAAACAGTCTATGGCAAAGCATACGCGACATGCGCAAGGCTGGTCTAGCCCGGGGCGGAGAATTCAGTCCTGAAAACTTGGTTTTCAAGATCTTGCGGGCGGAAGGTGATTTAGGTGATCTCAAGCAGCGTATCACTGATATCAAAACACGCGAAATGAGCTTGGAGCAATCATATGGTTAACGTTGTTCGCACTCAAATTTTGAATCAGAATGGTATCGCAGTTCATGTGTTGACCGGTAGCAGCACTGTTGGTGCTTTTGAATCACAGGATATTCCGATCGAGAAGTGTTACAAGGACCAACGGTTTTTGTCAAAAATTGTTCAAAGCATGGCACCAATATATTCAGTAAGTGACCAGCAACGCTATTATGATATAAATGCAAAAATAGCTCTGTTGCATGGCAGTTGTATCAATAACAAAAACAACGACCCAGTATCGCCTTTGCAGTTTAGACAACAGCATCCAGATCTAGAATTTTGGCTTCAGATGCCTGAACTAGACAATGTGCGGAAAAATATTCCAATACTGAGTTTGCATTTTGATCTAGACAGTCTTGAGATCAAGCATGCCATGGTGGTACAAAAATTTATAGAGACTGCCAACAGTTGGATAGACAACGATACTCTTTTTAGATTTATTCGCGAACATTATCATGCCAAATGTATGTTGTCTGGACTACAGTTAAAAAAAGGTAAACATGTTATTCTGTTGGACGCATTGTTAGACGAATTGCCCTTGCACTGGCACAAATTGGTGTTAGACATAGTCAATAAATTATCATTGGAAGTGATGGAAGACTATGAAGCTAGAAATTTAGCAGCAGCTGATGAAATAAAACAATGGGTAGACTCGAGCAGTTACAAGCGAATAGCTCAACGAAGAGCAGCTTCTCATGCAGAACTTTTTTGCAGCACTCTAAAACATAAACTGTTTACAGAACTAGAAAACCATCTTAACACCGTGATATTGAAAGTTATACATGCAGAGTAAAGAATTTCTCAAAGGCAAGAGCGAAATGTTCCTGGACATGGACGGAGTTCTTTGCGACTTTTTTGAAGAGTATGCCAAACTTGCCGGTAACCCCAAAGACGGCAGTGGTCGTTATAACTACAGGAACATTCCTGCTGCCAAAACAGACCCTACACTGAACAAAATGATAGGCACAGATTTTTTTGCTCGCCTGCCAAAGTTTCCCACTGCTGACAGTTTGGTAAACATGGTTGTAAAAATATTTGGACACTATAACATCTGCTCCAGTCCCCTGCGTGGAGATCACGAAAACAGTGCGCACCATAAAAAGGTCTGGCTCAGAGACAACTTATCTGTGCAGCCTTCGCGAGTGATTATCACACCAAACAAGGCCAAGCATGCCACTCAGCCGGATGGCACTCCAAATGTGTTGATTGATGATAGAGGCAGTAACATCACTGCATGGGAAGCAGCAGGAGGAGTGGGTATCAAGTATCAAGCAGACGAAGACAGTTTAGATGTAGTGGTTCAAGGCCTCAAGAGAACCATGCAGATCATACAAAAAGAAATTGATCATGAACCTCAGGTGCTCAAGAGCAAAGATCGTAGTTTGCCTGTGTCTCAGCCAGACAAAAAACTCAACGAAAGTTTTGACCCAGATCAGATGAAACATTTTATCCGTTGGGTAAAAGAAAAATTGCACATAACTGGTGCGATTCCATACATTCATTTTCAAGATCAAAAAGAGTCTCCAGAACAGAATCGCACTGGTTACTACAATTCAAACACAGAAAAATTGTGGGTGTACACAGGTAACAGAAACATGATAGACATCATGCGCACAGTGGCACATGAACTTGCGCATCACAAACAGCGCGAAGATGGTGATACCTACCACAATCAAGATCTTTCTGACATTGAGAGTCAGGCTGACATGGCAGCAGGAATGTTGATTAAATTGTATGTAAGAAAATTTCCACGGGTTATAGAATGAAAAGTTTAGAATTTTTATTAGAATATGATCGCGGCAAAACTGCTGCTGCCTATGGCGAAAAGATCCTGGCAGTGGCCCGGCAAGATCGTTGGCTGGTTGATCAAGTGGCTGGTGGCAACAAGTTGGGCGTGAGCTTTCAAGAAGCTGCCAAAAAAGATCCTGCTCGTGTGTTGGATGCTATACTGGCAGTGCTAGAGCAAGGCGATCCCACTCGCAACAAGGAATACACACAGGCCATTGCCAAGATGTATGGCAACGGACAAAGCAAGGCCGAAGACATTGTGAGTACCTTGGCAGACTATCTGGCCAAGTTTGACAAGCTGAAACGTCGCAAGAAAATACAGCCCCCACGCAATGACTTCAATCGTTATCGGAATCTTGAAGACTTTATGGATGTGGTTGACGAGTATCCTAACGAAGAAGTAGAAGACAAGCCAGAAGAAAAAAAGAATACCACAGAGCTGTATCGTGATGCCAAACTGATTGTGTTGGTACCGCATGACGTGGAAGCTGCCTGCTACTATGGCCAGGGCACACGCTGGTGTACCGCAGGCAAGAACAACAACATGTATGATTACTACACCCGAGGTGATCGTCCACTGTATATCGTGATTCCAAGACAGCAGGCCTATCCAGGCGAGAAATATCAGTTTCACTTTGAAACTGGCCAGTTCATGAACGAGCAGGATCGTCAGATTGGCGAAGAAGGCATGCTAAAACTGGTTGCACGTTTTCCACAACTGCCCAAGATACTGCAAAAACCTGCAGAAAAACATCTCACACCAGGCCTGCTCACACAGGAATACAAGGATATAGTGACCAAGAGCACACCAGAAGTGCAGAAACAGACCGTGCAGATGATTGATCAGTATGCTGATCGTATTGTGGCATTTGGCTGGAAGAGTCTCAGCAGCTATGGCGTGCAACTGCCAGACCCTGTGATTGCAGACATCAGCAGTGACATGCGTGACTATCTGGCACAGTGTGTGAAGGCCATGGGCAGTTTTTGGAAACAGATCAGCATGTCACCAGAACTGGCTCGCAACGAAGATCGTATTGAAAACATGCTGAGCACCAATGCAGAGCTGAAGGCAGTGGCCGAAGGCAGTGTGGTATTTGGGTGGCCTGGCCCACATAAGGCAGTGGACAAGCTGAAAGCAGCACTGGCACAGACTGGACAAAAGATTCACAAAGATGCACTGGCACACATTGTGGAACTCACAGTGCGTGATCCGCTGTTTCGTTTCATGATGAAGCAGGTGGCCAAACTGTACACCGCAAAATTGCAGGAGCAGGGTCATGCGCTATCATGAGCTGATTGAAAACACTGACGACGACATGTTTTCATCCAGTAGTGAGCTGGCCAAAACAGCAGCCGCTTCTATCAAACAGCTGGAAGAACCTTATCAGAGAACTGTAAGGCTGGTGAGACAGATTGCTAGACAGCAGTTTGGTGTGCCCACTCGTGTGAGCGGTGTGGCCAAAACCTCTCCCAAGACCACAGCAACCTTTTGGTTCAGCACAGACAAATATCGTGCAGGACACCCACCTCGGGTGGTGCATGACATCAAGGCAGAACTGGAAAGTCGTGGCTTTGAATGCCGGTTCACTGACAGTGGATGGCTCAGTGTACGAGTGCCACCTGTGTACAGTGGACAACTGGATGAAACAGATAATGCGTCCGACGACGAGCTGTTTGGAGAATCTCTCTGGGTAATCATCCAGCGTCTAGTTAAAGAATTCATAAACCGCATGCCACAGAATCCCAAGTACGATGAACAAGATGTGCAAGATATGAAACAAGTGTATTCTGCTTTTCAAAAGGATATCGTTCATGGGTTCCGGGTTTTGCGAAGCAAATATGACAGAGATCTTGATGTAGCATTTTCGTATTTTGCGTCCTCTCAAGGCTACAACATAGACGCACTGGCTCGCAAAGCTGGAGTAGACCTAGGTGATGAACTAAATGAATCTACAGACGCCGATGACGAATTGTTTGGGCAGCGTTGGTATGAGCGAGTTAACCGCAGGAGCATTGAGCTGGATGGCATTGACCGTCGCGATTACCCAGACTTTTCAGATGCACATGTGAGCTATGCAGAGTTTGATGATGGTGCCCCGCTCACCGACGAGCAACTGGATCAACTAACAGACATGCTGATTGACAGTGGTGAGTTAAATCAAATGGCACACGACAGCCTGTACGAAAACGCAGAAGACGACGATGACCTGTTTGCCACACCCAAAATTAAATTTTTTGATCACTTCAACGAACACGACGAAGATCAGTTGCAGGCCATGGGTTTTCAATATGGTGAACATCCTGAACAGGACATTGATATATTAAACGATTACATAGACGGTTGGAAAGACTACCGTGTGGTAGGACTCACGGGCGGCGAGCATGATCTGGTACTGCACTTAGATACACTTCCGGGAAAGAACAGGATATAGGATAGCATCGTGCGTTATAATGAACTGATTGAAAGCAAAGATGACGATGACCTGTTTGGCCACAGTCGTATCAACTGGGTGGAGTTGGTTGCCACTGCTCTGGTACGCATGGGCAGACAGGCACAGCATTATCTGAAAATCAGCGATCCTGTGGGCGATGTCAGTGCTCGCACAGACATGCGTATAGCCATGAAAGAAATTGCACAGCTGGGTCGTGCGCTGCAATCAGGTGGTATTCCTGCGTTCATTGATGCCATGAATGGCATGAGTCGCAACACCATTGACAGTGTGGATGCCTACATGGCAGAGCATGGTGTGTTCTTGTCAGACCTAGAACAAGCCTTTGGCTATCACGATCACTTGAATGAAAACGATGCAGACGATGAACTGTTTGGTACTCCTAGTTTTAATGTAAAACAAGCAGCCGAGTTAATTGCCACAACAGGTGCTACCAGCGGAGAAATCATTGATCCCGAAGGCGTACATCGCGCACTGGAACATGCCGCAAATAGAGTGTTAAATGCTGGAGTGATACAGAAGAAAGCAGCGGATCAGTTACAGAAGTGGCTGGCATTAGAAGATGAAGCCAAGTGGGAGTTAGTAGACCAAGTAGCCAATGCAGTATATGACATCAATGGCGACGGCTGGGAACCAGAAGAAACCATATACGAGTCAAACAGCGATGATGACATGTTTGGGCAGGGCCTGAATAATCGCATAGCAGTGGCATTGCAAAAAGAAGCAGACCGAGCACTAGAGATGGGCGAAGAAGAACGCCAGCTGGGAGGCGAAGAAGCTGGAGAAGCATTTGTAGAAGAAGGTCGTAAGTTCGGTGCTGTAGCAGCGGCCTTTGAACACAGCATGATCATGGGTGTGCGAGCATATCTTAGTTTAGATCGTATCTGGCGCGATGAAGTTCATAACGCAGTAGTCGCAGATATCAATCTAGATCTTGATGGCCATATAAGAAAATCAGGTCTAGCAAAACAAGCACTAAACACTCTTGGAATAAATGAAAATGATGACGATGACCTGTTCTCTACCAGTGCCAAGTTGGACCGTCGTCAGAAGCTGAAAGGCAAAAGCATTCGTCGCATAGAGAAACGAGATGAGTTGAACATACAGCCAGGTACTAGAATATTGGTCAAATGGGACAATGGACGATACTACAAAGGTGTGGTAGACAGACTCACCCGCGGTGGTCGTTTGGTAGTACAGGTAAAGTTTCCCAATGTGGATTGGCCCTTGGAAAAGAACATCAGCCCACATCAGGTGCGGCCTGAACATATTCTAAGTGAAACCAATGACGATGATGACGAACTGTTTGGTAAAAACACCATAGCAGATCGTGTGAAAGGCCTGCTAAGGCACAAGCAAATAGTTCGCATCATGGTGCCAGGTGCCATGGGCTATGTGCGTGATGTCAGCAATGGCGCCACAATGATCAGTCGCAGTCTTAGCAGCACCACGTATGTCTACACCGGCCTGCACAGCAGCCGAGCCCAGGACTTGAAAATGATCAAAAATCACAGCGCCGGTACCTGGGATGTGGTAGAGCGTGAGCAAGCAGAAAACTACAAAGAGTAAATACAGCATGAAAAGCCACGAGTTCATTAGAGAAAACACAGACGACGAGCTGTTTGGCAGTGATGCAGATGGTACCAAGGCCATTGTGTATCGTACAGGCAAGAAAATGCTCACACGGCTAGAGAATACGAAGATTGGTTCATTGACAACCTACAAGATTTTAAGGGCATAAAATAATGAAAAGCAAAGACTTCCTAAATGACGAGTGGAGCCAGAAATACAAGAAAAGTATCAACTGCTCCAACCCCCGAGGCTTCAGCCAACGAGCTCACTGTGCTGGCCGGAAAAAGAATGAAGATGTGGCACAAGGCTTGATAAATGAATTAGCTCCAGGTGGCGGCAGCGGCAATGGGCCATTTGACTATGGCGCTGCCATCATCAAGATCGGTGAGGATTTCCTAGACCACTTCACTGATTCGCAGGCAGGAGAAGATGCTGCCCAGATCACGAAAGCAGGCGAGACCTTCATCGCCAAAGGCATGTTGGCTGGAGTCAAGTTCCTGTATCAAGAGCTCGACACGCAGGTGCGTGATCATGTGTTTGACGAACTGGCAGATCAAGGCTTCAATGTCGAGCAGGACCTCATCGCCCTGCGCCGGAAGATTCCACGCGATCCCGAAGCTGGCCAGTTGTTTGCAAAAATGAAGG
>Ga0194115_10006918_pt1 | contig 11391 bp, 18 predicted proteins | sample TA2MahsurfametaG_3_FD_148656 | JGI IMG/M metagenome (GOLD analysis project Ga0194115, IMG submission 148656) | Freshwater microbial communities from Lake Tanganyika, Tanzania - TA2015002 Mahale S4 surface | ecosystem: Environmental > Aquatic > Freshwater > Lake | place: Tanzania: Lake... | reverse complement strand
ATTTGTCGATTGCGGCAATCAGCAGGCAACATTGACACGTTGAATGGCACGTGGTTAGGAGGCGGCGATGTGGCACAACCGACCAATGCAACTGTAGCTACCAGAGCTAAACTAGAACGCATGTTCATGGTCCTTGCTTCTATGCTTGGATCGTCGCTGATAATCTAGCTTTGAACGTTCGCGGCGGCCGCGAAACGGCAGTTCGTTGTCAAACAATGCACGATGCTTGCGGCGTGGGCCAGTGGGTACTGTAAAGTTTGATTGTTTCATAGTAGACCCATTGTATGACACAGAGATTTTTTGGTCAACAAAAACCCTGCCGCAGCAGGGTTGTGAAAAAACAACACTTACTTTTTAGCTGATACTGTGCCCAAGAGGTTGCTGCTGTAGGCTTTCATGATGCCTTCACCAAACTTTACATAGTCAAATTTCACAGCATCTTGAGAATGTTTTATGGTTTCCTGCATCAGGGTTACACCTGCGTCCATAGTGGCCTTGGCAGCTTTTTTGGTGTATTCGGTTTGGCTGTCGATAAATTGGTTCAGAGTGTCGGCAATTTTTTCATCTGTAACAAATGTTTTCACAAATTGTTTTTTGCCGGTTTGCACAGCATCAATGGTTGAGTCAATGGTAAACATAATTTCTCCTTGGGTTGAGTTTTGCTGGTGCTTGTACTTGCGCACCTAACACATTATATATGACATTTATGTTGCAACGCAACATTTTTATGATCTTTTTGGCTAAATTGATAACTGCTCACTAAATAAAATATAGGAGATCCAAATGGAAATTTTTGTATTTTTTATTATTGGCGCCATTGGTGCATTTTGGTGGTACAACCACATCACATCCAAACGCCGCAAGGATACCCCCACTGATGCTGCTCCTTACAAAGTCGAAACACCTCCAGTGGAAACCAAACCAGCTGAAAGTGCAGTAGCTGAGTCTCGCATAGTACCAAGCCCTGTTGAAATAAAAGTCGAAACTTCGGCAGTTGAACCACAGACAGTACCAAGCCCGGTCGAAGTAAAAGTCGAACCTCCAGCTCAAGCTACAACCAAGGCCAAAACACCCGCCAAAAGCAAGGCTGTGGTCAAAAAACCACGAACTGCCAAATCTAAATAAAAAGCCAGTGGTTATTCATAGAGAATCTTCATGTAAATACTACTTGAGATTTTTCTATGACAAAAACAATCATAAACATAGGATTATGCTTCCTCGCCTCATCAGCCGGGGCCTCAGAGCTGTCATTCCAATTCAATTCACCGGCCTTCAACGGTGTGGGATACAGCAGCCATGTTCTGACCATTGAGCAGTTAGAAGCTCAACGACGCAAAGCCATTGCCGATGAGCCACTGAAACCTGTAAATCGAACACAATGACAGCAATTATATCAACATTGGTAATGACTCACATTACCATAGTGTGCGTTACTCTTTATTTGCACAGAAGTCAGGCGCATCGCTCCGTGGAGTTCCATCCTACGGTCGCGCATGCCATGCGATTGTGGCTGTGGTTGACCACAGCCATGCAAACACGTGAATGGGTAGCAGTGCATCGTTGCCATCACAGGTACAGCGACCGACCCGGCGATCCGCATTCGCCTCACATCTGGGGCATTGGCCGAGTAATGCTGGCTGGTGCATGGCTCTACAATCAAGCCAGTAAGCAACACAAACTCTTAGAACAATATGGCACAGGCACTCCTGATGATTGGGTTGAACGCAAAATATACAGTGCCTGGCCTTGGTTGGGTGTGGTCTTGATGTTGATCATTGATCTAACAATATTCGGCTGGTGGGGATTGTTGGTATGGGCCACTCAAATGGTCTGGGTTCCCTTTTGGGCAGCTGGCGTAATAAACGGTCTAGCACATTGGTGGGGATATACAAATGGGAAAACTAGAGACAATAGTGGCAATCTTGTTCCTTGGGGTATTTTTATTGGTGGCGAAGAGTTGCATAACAATCATCACCTAGCACCAGCATCAGCTAAACTGTCACAACGACGGTGGGAGTTTGATATTGGATGGTTGTATATTGTTTGCCTTCAGTGGGTCAGGTTGGCAAAGGTTAGATGAATGATCATCGCTGAGTACCCCTAAAATCTGCACAGGCCAATACCACGCTGTCAAGCAAGACTGGACACCAATGTCAAACCAATATTGAAAGACTTTGTTGACAAACCATGCATCATAATATTCTTGCCAATCATTTCGATGTTGCTCGATATACTCCGTCCCATGTTTTGTCAATTTCTGCATCACGCAAATCCTCCACACGTTCGGTCATCATGTGGTAGTGCCACCGTCAATGGCACCCATTTCCCTGCATTCATGTCCAACACACATTTTTTTCTTTGATGTTGGCATGCTGACAGGTACCGGCAATGCAGTAACACAACCTGCTATGGTTAGCATGAAAACCAGTAAGAATGCGTACCAACTGGTTCTAGCCATCATATAGTTATAGACGGCAAGTTAGCAATCAGTGGCTATGGTCAGCAGCTGGTTTTTGAGGGTTTAGTGGTTCTGAACGCCAAGTGCTGGATTCGCCACCACCAAGCACACAGCCAGTGGTGCCTGTGTATAATACCACAGTCCAGCTGCTTTTTTCATCATTGAGAAAAAGCACCATGCGGGTGTCGCCACTGTTGCCGATCCAAGCAGGCGATTCTTTGAATTCGTCGCTCGCTAGGCCTCGTACTATATCAGCAAAAGGACCGCAGACAAATGATTGATTGAGTCGAACCCATCCTGATTGGACTAGGAGACCGGTGGCTAAAACAATTTCAGGCAACATAACAGTTTATTTAGTCCGAGCCAGCCACTGTCGATGCAGCTGGTCGGTAGCTAGATTTTTTCCCTTGGCTTCTACTTGAATGTCAAAGTCCGGAGCAAAAGTCAATGCCCATGCATTCACAGCATGGTTCCAGCAAAAATCACTGTGAGCCCGTAGTTGTTGTTTTTTATAACCTCTAGCAAGTAAAGTAGCCAAGTCAGGTCTAGTGTGAGCATCATGATCCACAACAAGATCTTCGCGGCTAGTGCTAAAATGCATAGCAGGACGAACACCACGCCAAGACTGCCTAACACGCTGTACACGATGATCTTGGGGATCGATGTATTCGCCAGTTTTGACCCAATGATGATGAATATCAAGCACAAGAGCGCAGTGATCAGCCACAGCAAGAGTACAGTCAAGACCATTGGAAATTTCGTCGTTTTCGATTGTGATAAGATTGCGGGCTTCGGGGCTCAGTTTCTGTAGTGTGCGCAGAAATTTCTCAGGACCACCGCGACCCGATAAATGTATGTTGATCTTAAATCCCGAATCGTGCCAACTCGCACCGTAGCCCATCCAGCGGGCCATATCAACATGGTACTCAAATTCGAGTATTGATCTCTCCACAATTGCATCCGACTCGCTTGCAAGCACACAAAATTGCCCTGGATGGAATGATAGCCGAACACCAAGTCTACGAGCAGCGTCACCCACCGGTCTAAATATCTTTGCACAGTGATCTTGAATTTCACGTTGTTGCCACCAATCAATCCACGAAGGTTCAGTGTAGCCCTGCAACATTTCCGAGCCCAGCCGTACCATGCGCCGTTCGGGAGCCATGGCACCCACACGCTCAACCATCAGAAGAGCAGCACGGGCATTGTGGTTCATGATGTCCCACTGACGCTGTTCAGCTTCAGCAGCATGCTCACGCAGCCAACGCATGGTAGTTGATCGGCCGTTGATTTCACGGTTCTTGGCGTTGACTTTCATGCCCGCGGTTTCAGACGAGTCGTCGAGCCATTTGCAACAGAAACCAAATTTGTTAGTCATAAGTTATTATACAGGACTAAATATTTTTTGTCTAATCTCAGGGACCCTAATCATGAAATATCAAACTGTGACTACATGCTACCTAAACACACCGTTGCCCAATTGGACACTGGGGATGGATAGACTAGAATGGTTTTCACCTTTTTCACTATTGCGTGAATCAATGGAAGACAACATAGCCAATGGCGGTCTGTCGAGATTTGTAGTCGACGACGACCATCTTGAAATCACAGATACCCGTAAAATACTGTATACCATATTCAATACCATTGAGTCAGCACAATCAATGGTGGACATAGTATTGCTAAACGGCATTCCTGAATGGGTAGAGACAGTTATAATTCAAGAAAGACCGGATCTATAATATCTTTCGATGTCCAATGTGACACAATGAAACCCACCTCCGAGGGTTCGGCTGTGGCGCAATTCCAAAGGCACTGTTTCAAACCCATGTTGGTTCAGCACTTTTTGTAAAGCTGTTTGATGCCGATCAACAATTACAGTTTTTGGATTTATCACCAATACATTCATTGCAATCCATTTTGATGCATACGGGTATTGAAAAAACTTTTGTGGTACCACATCATCTACCCAAATGTAATCCCAGTTAGCAAAACACCGGGGTACGTTATGTGGACTAACTCTTGATGCATTTAGCATGACCAATCCTTCTCGCAAAGGCACAATGGTAGAATCTATGTGTACACCAGCATAAAAATTACAAATTTCAATCTCGACATCGGGAAATTGTTCTTGCAACCAAACATATGCAGGGTAATTGCCGGATGCTGACTCTAAAAATAACATTCGATCATTGAGACGAAGAACATTTGCTGCATCCATGATCATGCTTTGATCTCTAGGCATTGATATTACTTTAGAAGCTTGATTCAACAAAGATGCATAACAATTAATTTCTTGATCTCTACATGGATACATCATAGCCGGATCAACCACGGTGTTTCCGTAAATCAAAAGTCTATCTCTAGGACAGTAATTGTACATGCCATTACACAGTTGAAAATTCATTGATTCGGGTCTTGATACTCGAACTCCCAATGTTTGTAAAGTTTGTGCCAGTTGATCCAGGTCCTGATTGGCCTCTTCAATAATCCACGACGGTACTGACCCACTGGGCACGTCAGTTTCAGTCCATGTGGTTTTTTCGCTTTCTCGTGCAAACACCGGATCACTGGTAGGCCAGTTGGCCCAGTCGGCCCGCCCAACTATTACATGCTTGAGGTTGTCCCATTCGTTAAAACTGTGAATCATAAATGGCCTGTAATTTGAAGACTGTATCTATCCAAAAGTCCAATGTTAGCTGCCATGTGTGGAGTGTCATAATACCATTCTACTGTAAAACCAGCTTTCCAATCCACATAGGGTCGCCCATCCACTTCTAGGTAGTGTCCGGGCTTCCAATCTTCCAGCAAAACCAATGCTCTGCGAATTGTGTGTTCTTTGCCTTTGAGACCAAAAATTTCTATATACCTCCTATATAGATCTTGATGCACTGGCATCACTGTCCCAGTGTGCATACGATAGAATGCAATACCTATGTCGTTCCACCCCCTAGATCGATAGGTATAAATGAACTGCGCAGTCCACCCCGGCAGATCGTGCCGCATGTCCGCTAGGTCTCCGCAGATTTTAGAATGATATCCTTGTTTCAGCCAAAGAGCCACCGATGCTGGATCATTGAATGGTTCTTGTACATATTGAATGTGCTTGTATTCATCATTCCAGAATGGTTCCAAACGGTATTCAATTACCGCGGGAATTGCCATAATGCATCACTTGAAAATCATCTGTGGATTTGAGTTTGCGCCAAGGATCAATAATAATCGATCCTTTGGGAATGGCGCAGTATGGTTTGGTCTTGTCTTGTTCGCCGGTGTATTCATAGGTAATCTGGCGGTCGTGTGCCCAGAGAAAAATCGAAGGCCATTCAACATGGCTGATAACAGCGGTAGTGTCATCTGCCAGAGGATCGACATAATACACATCGGGACCCAATGCTTGCACATAATATCCAACCAACGTAGAATAACTACCTATACAATACGGAACATCTGGTTTGTATGCTTTGCCATGAATAACAATAGGCAAATTGCCCTTCTCGCGACTAATTTTTACAAGATACTCAGCAAGATTCTTTGCTTGAATTTCTCGAGCATGCATCACAGTATCAAAAATGTCGTAGCCCAAGTCATACTCTTTGGCCAACCAACGCAGTGCAATGTTATCTCTGGGATGACAGGCACCAGCATCGCCCATACCTGCAGTCATGTATTTAGGTCCCATGATACGCATAGTCGATCGCGCCAATGCGTTTGTGACCACATCTACATTGATATTGCCGATGCGCATGGCAAAGTCTTGGATCATATTGACCAACCCAACTTTGGCGGAAATAAAGGTATTGTAAAAAATCTTGATTGCTTCACATTCGTCCCAGGTGCCAATCTCGTAACGCGGATTATTTTGCATCACTGTGTCATATAAAGCGCGAAGTTCTCCGGCTAGCGCATTGGGATTTCCATCTTGTGTGCCGATCATGATCATCTCAGGATTGACCATGTCCCACTTCACTGATCCCATGGCAATGAGATATGGATTGTAAAGAAATTGATGACGAGAATGCAATCGCGGCACAAAATGTTTTCTGGTAGTGCCCGGTAACACTGTGCTTATCAGTACAACTTTTTTTGAACCATTGGCAAATCGATTGATATTGTCAATGGCATCTATAACTGCATCTCGTCCAAAATCTCGAGGGTTCATGTGAGAGCTAGGCACTGAGCCATCATACCCTTCGGCATGCGGGGTAGGTACGGCAATAAAAATCCAATCGCTTGCAGTCACTAACTCTTCAATACCGCAAACTTTGACAGACTGGCTATGACGTGGGTAAATATCATAACCTCTAACTTCGTGCTTTTCTGCCATAACTTCGGCACAGTCAAGTCCTAATTTACCAATCCCGATAAATCCAATTTTTTGCATGAGTATTCCTTTAGATAGATTGTACAACTTTCTAGATGATTATTGCAACCGCGATGTGATAATTTATCGCTTTTTTCCATTTGGATCAAAAAAATTTACAGACTGCAAGCCTATCAAATCTAGTGTATGGGAAGATCATATGGTCAAACCCCATGCATGGCATTTTGATCAAGAATGCATAGACATCAACCGAATTCCTTTGCATACCAACTTATTCAAATTTCAAAATGCCAACTTCATAACTGATCACAAAATTTTTTGGTTACAAACTTTATTACCTGTGCCATACCATTTGTGCCGCACACCTATTGTCGTTCATAGCGAGATCAACAGCCGAGCAGTGCAAATTTTAGAACAAAAAGGTTGGGTGACTGCCCATTGGTTCAGTCATGCAGCACTGGCCAAAGACTGGTTTAGATATGCCGAACACGATCCTATACTTCAATACAAAACTTTTATTGACGCAAACAGATTTTTGATTTATAATAGAGCATGGACTGGAACCAGAGAATATCGTTTGGCACTGGCAGAAATGTTGGCGACTCAAGGTCTTCTACCTTATTGTAAAACTTCGTTGTCATTTCAAGATGAAGGAAAGCACTACAGTCAGCATAAATGGCGTAGGCCACAGTGGCAACCTAAGATTGCACTAGAAGATTATTTCCAACCTAACTCAACAGCAAGTGTTGCCAGCGCAGACTTTGAATCTCGAGATTATTCACGCATGGTAATTGAAGTTGTGTTAGAAACAATTTTTGATACTGACCATGTAAGCCTTACTGAAAAAAGTCTTAGACCAATGGCTACCGCTACACCTTTTATTTTAGCGGGCCCGGCACACAGTTTACAATACTTACGAAGATATGGATTTGAAACCTTTAGCCCTTGGATCAATGAAAGCTATGACTTAGAAATTGACGCACCCAAACGTCTTGTAATGATTGTGCAAGAATTGTCAAGGTTGGCCAAACTTGGCCATAAAAAATTCAAGATAGTTTTAGATAATTGTCAAACAATTGCATATCGCAATCGTGCAAGATTTTTCCATCACGATTTTCACACTGAGGTATTTGAAGAATACAGGAATGGCATGCAACAAGCAGTTGCTAAGGCCCAGTGTACTGTAGATACTAGGTTATGGAAATTAGTCCAACATTTACACTCACCGCAACAACAAAAATGGGTAGATGATTTTGTTCGAGGTAAAAAATTAGTCAATCAGTGCTAAATATGTCTATGACATGGTTTAGACATAGGCCCAGTCGAGATAACAATCGTCCACGATCATTGCCCAAGCCCCTGTTCCCAGTGGCACCGCAGACTACACCTTTGCCGTCCCGGGTTCAGCCCGAACCCCGTTCCAATCCGGGCCAGGCGGAAAAGAAATAAAATTTCTTATTCTTTGTTCTAGGTCAGCGTAGAAAGAATCAATATGGCCATTCCAGCGGCCTCGTAATTGCTCAATGGCATTGACACAAAATGTCCAGTTTTGTTTACGATACTGAGTCATTAGGTCATGATGCAGTCCCACTAAGTTTTCAGTTATAGGTAGTTCTTGCAATGGGATTTCATCTACCACACACCAGGCTGTCACAGTAAGTGCAGCATTATCGGTGGCAAATGTGTCTAATTCTAACACAGTGAATCGCTCTCTAACAAAATTAACAGCATCACCAAATATTATCTGCATGTGTTTTTCCTTTTAAATATGTATCATGGAATTTGTATTCGACCTCATTTCTGACTTGCACTTAGAAACTTGGACTGATCCTGTGGATTGGACCGGAAAAGCAACCAGTCCGCATTGTGTAGTGGTAGGTGATGTGTGCAAAGACAGAATCAAACTCATACAGTTTTTACGACATCTTGGATCTTGTTATCAAGGAGTTTTTTACATCGACGGCAATGACGAACACAAGAACTACATGGGTAGACTCGGCGAAAGTTATAGAGATTTACAATATCGCATCAGTCGTTTGACCAATGTAGTGTATCTACAAGACAACGTGGTTGTGGTCAATGGCATTGCACTGTTGGGAACCAATGGTTGGTGGTGTTATGATTTTGATTTTGCCGTCGACAGCTCCGAGACTAGGAGTTGGCTGTCACAAAAAGAAAACTATAATGATCAAGTGTTAGCGCAAATCTCACAGGCTGCAACCACAGATGCAAATTATTTGACTGCAAGTATACAAAGATTACAAACACATCTTGATGTCAAAAAGATAGTGGTAGTGACTCACACAGTGCCCAATCCAGATTTAATCATGCATGATCCAGTATTGGTCAACACGTACAAATTCAATTGTATGGGCAACAAATATCTCAGTGCTGCTCTGCAGAACGATACAGAACGTAAAATCCATACATGGTGTTTTGGGCACTACCACAACAAAATTGACCAATACAGGAATGGTGTGCGGTATGTCAATAATTGCAGAGGCAGAGGCGATAGTGAACATTCGCAATGGGCATACAACCCATCCCGAATCGTGGTTGAATACTAAGATTGACCTTCAGGTTCTAGTTTGATTTGTAAAGGATAGCTTTGCATTCTTGCATTGGCAGTGACTTCGATGCCTTTTTGTTCAGCAATTTCAAAAGGCAACACTGCTACACATGCTGAACCAGCTTCGTGAATATCAGTTGTGATTTTCTGTGCAGTTTCAGAAGTGTAATCAAAATATTCAATGAGGCTATCTATCACAAACTCAATAGTGGTCACATTGTCATTCAAATAGACCACACGAAACATTGGAGGTTCTTTGAACGCAAGGTTTGGCTTGATCTTACTACGAGTGTCTGATTGTGACATGGTGTCAGTTTCCTTGTTACCAGTAGGGGCGTGGGCCCCTACTGTATTTACACGAGTATATTAGTTTTGATAAGTGATAGCAATAGTCTTAGGACGAGCTTCCAAGGGAATTTCTCGTTCTAAATGCACACTGAGAATGCCATTACGAATCACTGCATCTTTGACAATTACATGTTCTGCCAAAGTAAATGCATGACGAAAGTCACGGCTGCTGATGCCGCGATGTAGGTATTCCCATTGTTCATTGTCTTGAGTTTTACGTGAACCAGCAATGGTTAGCACACGTTTGTCAAGACTGATTTCGATTTCTCCTTCTGAAAATCCAGCCACAGCAACTTCTATTGCACTGGTTTGATCACCGGTTTTGATCACATTGTGCGGAGGATAGTTTGAGTCTTTGTGCTGACTACTCACTCGCATGAGGTCATCAAACAGGCTATCAAAACCAATACCGAATTTGTGCAACTGGGGGATATCGAAAGTACGAAGGGTGAGAGTTTTTGTCATGTTAGTCTCCTTTCTATAAGCAAGTATGACAATTGAATTGTAGCCCGACCATCGGCACTACACAGTTATTTATTATACACGACGCATAGGTTCTATCAAACGATAATCGGCAAGATAGTCCCGCAATTCTTCCTCAACTGGATTCCATGTCATAGCAAAAAAATCATAATATGCATCGTTATCAAAGGTTACTTTTACTATGAAATTTATGGTTTTTATGTGATAGGAGATTTGGTAACGCTCGCTCCAACGCAAAAGATTTCTACTGATATAATGGTGTACAATTGAAGCCACATCACGTTCGCGCGGTAGCGTGAATTCGATGTACACAATCAGTAAAGTTTAGGAGGCAAAGCTTGCTCAGCTAGACGTTTTTGCCAGCGATTTATAGCTGCTGATCTTTCGCGTTTGCGACGAGTGGTAGGTTTTTCATAAAATTCCTTGGTCCTTAGATCGTTTAACACATTGCTGGCTTGCACTTTTTTTTTGAATCTACGCAAAGCTCGTTCAACATTATTATCTTGTACTGTTATTGACCTTCCGTGCAGTTTGGACATGTTTTACTTTCAATTCTCTAGGAGTATTTACCATATCTTCAGTGATACATAGTGTGTCAATTTCCATTTCTGTGTACTTGACTGCATTGAACATGTGAGGTAACAATACTCGTTCTAATTCGCTGTGTAAGCCACGTGCCCCAGTTTTGTTTTTTACAGTATTGGTAGCAATCTTCAACAAGGCCTCGGGCTCAAATTCCAATGCAATATTATTTTGTTGCAACAGCCATGTGTATTGATCTACATAGCTGTGTTTGATTTGTGTCAAAATTTGTACCAAATCAATCAATGTAAGTTCTTGTAGTGCCACCCAACTGGGAAATCGTCCCACAAATTCTGGAATCATCCCAAATTTGATTAGGTCATCAGGCGTGGTGTCATCAAGCATGCCAGTGCGATCGGCTCGAACTTCGGCATTGAAACCAATGGAAGTACCACGAACTCGATTTCGCACAATGTTGTCTAGACCCACAAACGCTCCGCCGGCAATAAACAAAATGTCGGTGGTGTCGATTTCGATCATGTCGCCTGCTGGATGTTTCCGGCTGCCAGATGGTGTAACTCTACATTTAGTACCTTCTACTAACTTCAACAGAGCCTGTTGTACACCTTCGCCGGACACATCTCTAGTAATTGATGTGCTTTCACTTTTACGACTGATTTTGTCTAT
>Ga0194115_10006916_pt1 | contig 11392 bp, 4 predicted proteins | sample TA2MahsurfametaG_3_FD_148656 | JGI IMG/M metagenome (GOLD analysis project Ga0194115, IMG submission 148656) | Freshwater microbial communities from Lake Tanganyika, Tanzania - TA2015002 Mahale S4 surface | ecosystem: Environmental > Aquatic > Freshwater > Lake | place: Tanzania: Lake Tanganyika... | reverse complement strand
TCACCTTAACACCTTTTCTTTGTACAACAAAATCAAAGCTAGTTCTCAATAATTCAAATAAACTTGTAAAATCAATACCAAAATCATCAACATTCAAGTAAATAGAATCAAGTAACCGTTCCAAATCCTTACTCCACCAATCATAAGATTGAAATTTTTCATTTTTTAAAAGATGAGTAAATAAATTTTTAATTTCGGTATTTAAAAAGTAATAGTACCCAACATTTTCTCTTACCCACTCCTGATTAGATAATTCATTAATATTACTCAGGATTGTTCTTGTAGAATTTTGTATTAATTTTTCATTAGATCGCACAAAAAGAAAAACTAAAAATCGCTGATGAAATATACTTAATTGATTAAGTGAATTAATATTTAAATATTTTGCATATTTAGTTATAAATATTTTCCATTCATTTTTATTGATTGATGATAAAATTGAAATTGCATTCAAGTCTAATCCATTTTGTAACAATGCCAAATAGGTAAACTTTTCAATTGTATCGAATCGTTCATTCACTTCTATTTCACCGCTGAAAATCTCTTCAAAAAAACTTGTAACACCGTCCGGAATTGCATGATGGTTGGAGATATCAATACGCTGACTTTTAACCCCTGAAAATACCAGTCTAAGATATACGGGATCAATCAACTTCATGACACCGCTCCTTTTTCCATGACAGCCTGAATGAATTCTTCTGAAACACCGAATGGAATGAGGGCAGACCGAACTGCATCTTCATTGAGGCCAAGGAGGGGCTGGAGCATGGGTATCTCTGCAAGTGCAAACCTTCCGCCGAGCTGAAAGCCGTTCTTTCCGCCGCCGGGCATGGCGCGGTAAGTGAAAATCCACTTTACATGAGATGGTGATATCCAGTCTTCTTCGGGTTCGTCTTTGTCGTTATAGGTATAAAACCAATCAGAAATCTTGAGCTGTCCATTGGCTACAGCGGCCTCATCCAACCCATCGATCACGATCACAAGTGGCTTCTCTGCGAACCGCGCAGGTGGATGATAACAATCGGTCATCAGGGTCTGAAATAGCTTGATGGCGTCAAAATACCTGGAGGGTAACCTTTCCATCTTCCGTTGCAGGCGCTCATCTTCCACTTTCCATATTGATGCTCCATTCATACCCGGCATTTTTCTGCCCTGCATCATAAAATGATACAAGACAGCATGCAGGCTATTCGCCATACCGGATCCGCAAAAATGATACATCACGGGGACCTGCTTGGAAATCAGCCTGTCAATACAGGCTGCGATCAACGCACCCTTTCCCATGCCGGCCTCAGAAAAAATTGGCAACACATTTTTATCCGATCCACTCATCACCCAATCAACCACCGCATCTACTTCCCTCTCTCTACCCACAAAACATTCGCGGTAATATTGCATGCGCTCGCTGTGGTCAAATACCTGTCCGGCTCCGCCACGGAGGGCCTGTTGCATGGGTGTGAACTTGTCATCGATTGATGCATTGTTCCGGGGTTCCGTTTCATCTCCAAAAAGGGTGTTGATGAACTTGGCCTTTGCTTTGTTCTCATACAATCCCTGAAACAGATAAGGCAGTCCTTCCTGATCGCCTGCCTGTACAAAGGGGTGTAACTCAAGTTGTTCACCAGCTTCCTCCCAGTAATATTTTCCATCAAGCTGAATGATTTGTCCTCCCTCGAATAGTCCGTATAAGGATGACATCAATTGCATCAATTCCAGTCCCTTACTGATGTCATTGACCTGCCCAGGTACGAGTCGGATGTATTGATGGACGAATTTATTCCTAAACGTCACAAAGCGGTCGAGCATGGTTGTCTTCTCCTGTCCCATCGGGATCGCCTTCTGCCATTTGCTCCCCTCCTGCATAGAGGCATACCAGAGGTTCTTCCAATTGGTATCACTGGGGGGGGTTTCCCGGATGTTGTCCATCACCTGTTTCATGAACAGCGCATCATTGCTGCTGTCGCCGTCATGCAGCTTGTTGCTCATCTGGATAACCGCTCCCATGCGCAGGAAAAGGGTACTCATGCCCATTCCCGCCATGAAGAGGTTGTTGAGTTTTGCAGGTTCGGTTTCGATCAGGGATAGCAGGGCCTCGCCTTTCAACTGGGTTTCGAGGGATTGACGAATGGACTGATAACGTTCGTGGTATTTTTGAAAAGGGTTCATAGTGAAATGACTTTATGCTGATATTCCAGTTTTAAATCGCGACGGCCAAGGGCCAGGTAGATGGGTGTAGTTTCGGTGATGGTGGATGGAAATCCATACAACTCATCTACTGTATCTTCTTCAAATTTTTCTCTCGTATTCAGCACCCATGGATAGAGTACTGCAAAAATCTCATGCACATATTCTATGTTATATTGATGTTCATCTGCAAATCGACGGGCATAGATTTTTTGTCCGCTTTGCAACCCATCACAGATCTTATCCATGATTTCTTTAAGGGTTTGAACATCTACCGCATCCTCTTTTCTATCCGGATGGGGACCTTTGAAACGCAGGTAATTGTGGAGGATGTTGATGCGGGCTTTAGGATCAGGCACAACAGGAGGATGAGCAATGGTTTCAGTTGTGCTGAAAAAAGTATTGAAATGTTCCAGGTGATGACCCACTGCCACCACAAGGATATTGTGTTCCTGAAGCAATGAAAAAAGTTTGGAAACATGTTGAGCGCTGAAGAGTGCTGTTTCTATACTGTTGATGACGACAACAATTCTACCCGCATGCGTTGGACGAAGGGATTTGAGGTGTTCTTCTTTTTTCTTTCCACCGGAGAGCGGCTTATTGGTTTTGTTCAGCAGGTGTAGGAGACGGTCGAGCAGAAACCCTGAAGTGAAGGAAATACCTGTTTCCTGAATGCTGTAAGCGATGGTCAAGATATCAGGTTGCTCCTGCAGCCAGCTGACCATGTTGCTGAAATAATCATGGCGATGCTGGTCAATGGGATGGACCCACAAGGCGTAAGCACCCCGCTGTTTATTGGATATAAAATCGACAAAGGATGCAGGGATGAATGGCTGATGGGGTTGATGGTCAGTACGTTGAGCAGCCGACCAGAAAGTCTCTCCTCTTTGGTGCAGGATTTGTTTCACCAGGCGACCGAATGGACGATCGCTCATGAACTGGTTCCATTGGGCAGCATCTGTAATATTCCACTGACCTGTAAAATGTCCGTTGGCAATGAAATGGTACGTTGCAGTGTTATTGAATAATCCGGATTCATGCAAGTCGATCAGCAGATCACCAATGGCATCCGCTTGTTTACAGTTTTCTTCAGGCGGAAGGACAAAAAAACCATGCATAACGCGGTTTCGCAGTTCGGCCAGTGAATGGACTGCTTCGGATAGTACATACTGATTATCATGTAAATCCCAAAAGAAGCGATGCAAGTTGTTGGAAAGTAGTTGCGGATCTTCTTTTATCATATTAGCTGCCCAACGGAAAAGTGGACCCGCATTATAGGCATGACCCGAAGAAGTGAGCAGTTCAATGAAGAAGTCGTTGTACACTTCTTTTTGCTGATCAGATTCAATGTATCGGGCGAAACCATTGGCAGCAATAGAGGAGAGTATTTCTTCAGCCAGTTCCACCAGTTCGTCGGCGGCGTATTTTTCATCTTCTTCCAGTACAGCATTGATTTTATCGCCGATGCGCGTACCTGCGTATAAATCAACAGCAGCAGCAAGGGATGAAGATTGAAGCAATGTGTTTTCCATGTGTATACTTTTGGCTGAATTAAGTTAACTAATCTTTTAATGAGATATTTAATTTATATACTATTCCTTAGGAAATTGTTCTATTATATCCAATGCCCATTGCAGGTTCAGTGTTTTATTGAGTCGGTCTATTTTTTCCTGGGATGGATTACCAAAAAACAGTTCATGCTGCGCATAGACCTGCAAAAAATACTCCAAGCTGGTAGAATCATTCTGCAACGCCTGAAGGGCCTTATATGCTAATTCATTATTCATTTGGTCGACGTTTATGGATTCAGCCCAGCCTTTGAGATAGTATGTTTGGGCTTCTTGGGAATGGAATTTATTTTGATTCGTTATAGCTCCAACTGCGCCAAATTGTTCTTTTTGTTGCTTTGCATTTTTTCTCCAGTGGTTATAACGAGTAGAAGTTTGAGGTATATCTAATCCTATTTTTTCTGAAAAAATAAAATTTCCTTTCCTAATCAACTCTGAGGAAATGACAGACAAGGCCTCACTCTTTTGATGATTATCAAAAATGTCCAATACACAATCAAGAGCCTGTTCAAATTTTCCCTGCTTTGAAAGTGCCCTAGAGATGGCTATTAAAGCTTTATTCTTTTTACTTTGAGCATTAATGCCGCAGGAGCATTCAAGTGCTTCTTGCATTACCGATGAGCCTTCTTCTGATTTGCCCTGTTTTGACAGTTCTGTTGAGATAGCTACTAGGGATTCAGTCTTTTGCAATCCACTATTAATGTCTCGGGCGCATTCAAGTGCCTCTTGCATTACCGATGCGCCTTCTTCTAATTTGCCATTTTTTGACAGTTCTGCTGAGATAGCCACTAGTGATTTAGTCTTTTGCAATTCACTATTAATGTCGCGGGCGCATTCAAGCGCATTCTCGAATTTCTCATGTTTTACCAGTTCTGTTAAGATGGCTTTTAGGGCTTCGCTCTTGTGCCATTCATCTTTTATGCCGCTTGCACATTCAAGTGCTTCTTGCATTACCGATGAGCCTTCTTCTAATTTGCCCTGTTTTGACAGTTCTGTTGAGATAGCTACTAGGGATTCAGTCTTTTGTAATTCACTATTAATGTCGCGGGCACATTCAAGCGCCTTCTCGAATTTCTCATTTTTTACCAGTTCTGTTGAGATGGCTTTTAGGGCTTCGCTCTTTACCCATTCATCATTAATACTGCGAGCGCATTCAAGCGCCTTCTCGAATTTCTGCTGTTTTGCCATTTCCGTGGAGATGGCTTCTAGGGCTTCACTCTTTACCCATTCATCATTAATACTGCGAGCGCATTCAAGCGCATTCTCTAATTTCTCATGTTTTGCTAGTTCCTTATAGACGACTCTCAGGGCTTTACTTTTTTGCCATTCATCATTAATGCTGCTGGCGCATTCAATTGACTTCTCGTATTTTCCCTGTTTTGCCAGTTCCGTAGAGATGGCTCTTAGGGCATAATTCTTTTTACTTTTAGCATTATTACCGCGGGTGTATCCAAGTGATTCTTGAATTACCTTCCTACCTTCCTCCAAATTCCCTTGGTTTGCCAGTTTCGTGGAGATGAATGATAAGGCTTCACTCTTTCTCCTTTCATCATTAATACCGCGGGCGCATTCAAGTGCTTTCTCCAAGTACTCCTGTTTTGCCAGTTCCTTATAGACGGCTCTCAGGGCTTCACTTTTTTGCCATTGATCATTAATACCGCTGACCCATTCAAGTGCTTCCTCTAAGTACCCCTGTTTTGCAAGTTCCATGGATATGGCTCTTAGGGCATAATTCTTTTTACTTTTAGCATTAATGCCTCGGGCGCATTCAAGCGCTTCTTTCATTACCGATGAGCTTTCCTCCATCTTCCCTTGGTTTGCCTGTTCCATAGAGATGGCTGTAAGGGCTTTACTCTTTTGCCCTTCATCATTAATGCTGCGTGCACATTCAAGTGCTTCTTGCATTACCCATGCGCCTTCTTCTGATTTGCCCTGTTCTGACAGTTCTGTGGAGATCTCTATTAGTGCTTCAATCTTTTGCCTTTCAACATTAATGCCACGTGCGCATTCAAGTGCTTCCTCGAAGTTCCCCTGTTTTGCTAGTTCCGTAGAGATGTCTCTCAGGGTAAACCTCTTTCCCATTTCATTACTTATGCCAAGGGCGCATTCAAGCGCTTCTTTCATTACCGATGAGCTTTCCTCCATCTTCCCTTGGTTTGCCTGTTCCATAGAGATGGCTGTAAGGGCTTTACTCTTTTGCCCTTCATCATTAATGCTGCGTGCACATTCAATTGACTCCTCGTATTTTCCCTGTTTTGCCAGTTCCGTAGAGATGGCTACTAGGGCTTCACTCTTTCTCCATTCATTATTAATAACTCGGACGCATTCAAATGCTTCCCCTAAGTTCCCCTGTTTTGCCAGTTCCGTAGAGATGGCTACTAGGGCTTCAGTCTTCCCCAATTCATCAAAAATGCCGCGGACGCAATCAAGCGATTGATCTAATTTTCCTTGTTTTGCCAGTTCCATAGAGATGGCTTCTAGAGCTTTACTTTTTTGCCATTCATCATTAATGCTGCTGGCGCATTCAATTGACTTCTCGAATATTCCCTGTTTTGCTAGTTCTTTGGAGATAGCTACATGGGCTTCACTTTTTCTCCATTCATTATTAATAACGCGGAGACATTCGAATAATACCACAAATTGCAAATCACTGAACGGACCTTTCTTTTCTATCCAATCATATTCCCATCTATCTGTCCTTTGATAAACCCTCAAATAATCCAAACCCATCTCCGCCCATTCACAAGCCATCAGGAACATGAGGTAACTGGAGAAGAAATCATTCCACGTTAATAATGAATGATCAACCGGAATATTTTCATCGAAGTGATTCAAAAGTTTTTCGATAGCTAATTTTCTGACGGTTTTTTCTTTGCTATCAAGGAGGGTGAGCTCCATTAAACTGAGCATATACAAAGTGAACTTTCGCTGTAGTCCTTCTTTGTCATTGCCGCCGAATGATTCAATGCGTTGCAGGGCGGTTTCAATGTCGTTAAGTGCCACCAGCTCCACTATCCGTGGAGCATCATTCTGCTCCATATAATGTAGATCAATCATGTTCAAGGCGCATTCGATCAACTCGTCGGTGTTTTGTTTGGCTGCCCAGACTAATGCCAGGTTCAGCATCTTTTTGGACCAATCATAACCCTTGCTGTTTTCCAGTTGTCGATTCCAGTATGCTGTGTTGTAGACCAAATTCCTGAAAATAACTCCCTGTACTTCATCCTGCATGGCAGGGGCCAAGAGGTGTGCCGGGAGATGTTCCAGGGCATAGGTTTCCCATTCATCGCCTTTCCTTGATTCCAATGCATGCTGACAAAACCTGATGATCTTTTGGTTAGTTTGGTTGAGTTGATCGGATGTAATCTTGGAGAGCAGATAAGTACGCAGTCGCTCGTGGTATAGTATATATGCCCCCGAAGCGGGACTATTGAACCATTTTGAATAGACAGATATATAATCTATTAACTCCTGCTCTTTCCAATTGAGTAGGTCTGCAACAAAACTGGCACTCACCTCCTTTTTCAACAAAGCCCAAACGGAGAAAAATTGGAGAAATTTTTCTCTTTGACGGATGTTCTGTTCCGCAGGTATTGATTCCTCATATATTCCCATCAATCCCTGCGGCAGAGAAGCTATATTTTCCTGGTGGCTAGATTGACTTTCCAGTCCGTCAACAATATAGCGGAGGTAGGTGGGGTCGGTTAATAGCATTAGGCTGTTAAATGATTTCTTAATACAATATAGGCATGAATATTTTTAACAAGTTGCTGATTATTCATAACTGAATTCAACATATAACCCACTGCCTCAATTGGTGTAGTCAACATTTCATCTCCTCTTCTTGGTCTACTTAAAATTGCATCACAAATCGTTTCTTTATCAATATTTTTCTCTGTGAGCATAGCTGGAAAACCCCTAACAAAACCATATTCCCATGCATCCGGAATATTAATTCTTTTATGATATATTTGAAGCTTTTTCGATTTATAAATATGTAATTCTATAGGAAAATGTTGGTTTGTTTTTCTGGCTATAACTCCAATAATCCTTACATCTTCTGCATTAATATTTTGAAATATTTTATCATTTGAGTCAAATAGTGTCCAAATTTTCTCAATCTTATAACCAACTTTATCAGCCCTGAAAAACATTTTGACATTTGACCAAAAATCTCTAAAACTTGTTGAATTTTTAGCTTCTTTTCTGATTAGTCTTTCCAGCTTTTCATCTTCCACAGCATTTTTTAAGCCCTCCTTATCAAACTCTATCAAAAAAGATCGAACTGAATCAGATTTCAACGAGAGCTTTAAAATGTTTCTATCACTAAAACGAAATGGTTTGTACGAATAAAAGTTCTCAAAACCTAAAAAATATTCCATTGAATAATCTTCCCAATTATCCAAAAAATCATTTCTTACTCTTTTCAATTTCGCATAAATCCACGATTCTGGCATAAAATTTAAACCCGTCACAATTGCTTCACATTTCACAATTACTGAAGCAAAGTCAGATGATTGACTTATTAAATCCCATGCAGCATTTACTAATTTTACTCCTAATTTTTTTTGCTTCTTATATACTCTAACAGCTGTTTCTAAAAAATACTCTGCTTTAGAAACTTTATCTGTATCCAACGGCTTAAGTAAGGTACTTACTTCATCAAAACAGATATATTTAATTTTCTGAGGAAAACACAACATTGTATCTAATCTCTTAGATACATGCAATTCTTCAATATTAAAATCTAAATTCTGAGAAACAAACCAAGCGCTTTTCCATTCAGATTCATTGAAAGTTGATTGTAATTCAAAATTAAATTGAATCAACACTTCATATGCATAAGTTAAATGGCCAATTTTAAAATATCTGTCACTTATCCAACACTTTGCTTCAAGAATATGATGGTTATATAAATCAATATCCTTCAATAAATCTTGTATTTTTTTCAGTGCTAAAACATCAGCTTTATAAATATACTTGGCTATTAGATTTTTAGTATAGTATTTTTCATCAGGCGAAGTATGGCCTCCCGACTCAAAATCACTTTTCACCAACAACCAATATAACCAATCGTAGCTTTTAGTGTAATCAAAGTTTATAAAATCTAATGTTGCCCTAAAAAGAAGCGCATCTCTGTCCATTAAATTTGGAGAGGAAATGATATTATAAGCATAACGAAAATCAGTTGATCCTTCTTTTAATATATTTTTAAGTGTAGAAAAACATGAAAGATCAACTTCTGGGATTGACTGAATCTCCTTTGGGTCTTCCAAGTAACTAAAAGATTTTAGAATTCCAGAATCAGAAATGGGATCAACTTCATTCAAATCTACATTTTTCAATATAATCAATAATGAATTGATTTTCTTATTCGCTGCAATTTGATTCAGTTTTTCTAAAATCCATTTTGGTAAAAATAATGCTCCATTAACATACTCAGTTTGAACAAAAACAGCCAATTGATTCCAATGAAAATCTGAAATAATGTATTTGTCTAATCTATTTATTTCAATTTTTATAGTTAAGTAGGTAAGAAACCGCAACTGATTAAATGATGAAGAAATAGAATCAAAGCAAGGTTGAATTAAATCTAAATTCAAATGATTTAATTCTAATATTTGCTCGCAAAAAATATCATTTTTCTGTTCTAAATAAAGAACCAATTTGGATATACGTTTTAATAATTTCCAATCCTTCTTGAAACAAGAATAAAAAACTAATTTTCTTAAATTTGAAAGGCTTGGAATTATGGAATTTAGTTTAAAAAAGCTTTCATCCCAAAATTCATCCATATATATCACTTCGTCTAATTCTAATTGAAAGGATTGCAATTCATATGAAATATCAACTAAATGATCTACATAAAACCTTATAAAATATTCATTGATTTCTTTATTTTGAGAATCTTTTTTTAAGAACCTAATGATAAGAGACGATAATTTTTGGATTTCTATTGTAGATACTTTTGATAGTATAAATACTTTCAGTCGCTCGTGGTATAAAATATATGTTCCTGATGCGGGACTATTGAACCATTTTGAATAGACAGATACCTGATCAATAACCTCCTGCTCTTTCCAATTGAGTAGATCTGCTACAAAGCAGGCACTCACCTCCTTTTTCAACAAAGCCCAAACAGAAAAAAACTGTAGAAACTTTTCCCTTTGACGGATGTTATGTTCCGCAGGTAATGATTTCTCATACGTTCCCATCAATCCATGCGGCAGGGCTGAAATATTTTCCTGCTGGATGGATTGGCTTTCCAGTCCGTCGACAATATAGCGGAGGTATGTAGGGTCGGTAAGCATTGATATTACTTAAAAGGAAATTGATTTACACTAATAAATTAATCAAATCTTTTTAATTAATGCCATACCACATCTATTCTACAGAGAATTGATTGAATATATATAGTACTCACTGAAAATACAAGACTATATTGAATTGATTAATTTTATCTTGAGATAATTTAGCAAAAGTAAATTTCATTCTGTGAATAAATCTGTAGGACGTGTTTAAAAACAATTGAGCCGTCATTCATCTCTTTTTCCACTCGATAAGCTAAATCTTCAAAATAAGTTATTTTATCAATTGCCCTAAAAAATTTACAAAGAAGATTAATGAATAAATACAAGTAAATTCTAGATTTAGGCACCATTACAGTTTGCCCCTAAAGACCCACTATTTACTTTGATATACAATCTTATTTGTATGATCTCTAATTTCGATATAATCAATGTTTGTGTTAACTAATTCTGAGTCAGAATCAGGGTTAATACAAAGTGAATCATCGATCTGGTCGTTACCAATTTCATCATCAGCGAGTCAATTGGATACTATGATGAGATAAGTGAAACTTTACTCATCTATAAGATTTAGTAGCCAAAACATCATAGACCCGATATTTTTATGCCCTGCATCATAAAATAATTTTGGTATAAAATTTCTTTAATTATTTTTCCGTCCAAACATATACCAAACCAACCAAACTCCTGCTCCAAAAGGTAAAAAAATTGAAAACGATTTATAAATTAAAAAATATTGAGAGTCAAATAAAAAAGGGAGTAAATCTTTTAAAAATGAAAACAACCCTAAACAAGCGATAACGCCTAAAATAGTATTTACAATTTTAGCACTCATTTCTTCCTTTTCAATTTTTTCTTTTTCTATAATACCTCTCGCATCTGATATTTTTTTATCTTCAAAAGACTTTTTTAGTTCAAGTAACTTATATATCTCACTTATACTCTGTTCATTTTCTTTTAACATGATTTCAATGTTGAATACCCGCTGAAGTTGAGTAAAAAAAACTTCAACCTCATGGGTATTAGAAACAGAATAAAATATTTGCTTTAATTGTAAGACTAATAATGATGTTTTTAAAAACTCAACTTTTTCAAGTTGGCCATTCTCAAGTGACAGTAATTTTTCTGGGTTTAGAGTTGATACTTGTTGCATTGTCTTTAAAAGAAGTTCACGCTGATTAATAGCTAAAAGAAATGCAGGGATATATTTCTTTACTAATGATTTATTATCGTGACCCTCATTGATTGTTTCTACCGCAATAGCACCTTCATTAAGAGCAGCACAAATTACATTTCGCCCAATTTTAATGATTGCTGGCTCTGATGACAGGT
>Ga0194115_10006914_pt1 | contig 11393 bp, 8 predicted proteins | sample TA2MahsurfametaG_3_FD_148656 | JGI IMG/M metagenome (GOLD analysis project Ga0194115, IMG submission 148656) | Freshwater microbial communities from Lake Tanganyika, Tanzania - TA2015002 Mahale S4 surface | ecosystem: Environmental > Aquatic > Freshwater > Lake | place: Tanzania: Lake Tanganyika... | reverse complement strand
ATAGTGGCTTGTGTCTGAGTCTACCTTTTGATTCGAGTCAGGCATCTCCCATGGAGTCTTTAGTATAGCACAAACTTCATCATCTAGCAATCCTGCATCCATGACCCAATGATTTAACCATACATTGACAAGGAGGGTATAACGTTTCTTGTCAGCCTTTACTTTTTTCGCGGCAGGTTCGGTGCCATCATCCCCCCCTCGTCCTCCTCCCTTATGACCTGGAAAGTAAAGTGCAGGAGCACCATGAAGGAGTCTTCCATCGAAGGCTGTATGCTTACCAAGTCGTGGATGAGAAAGCCATCCTTTTTCAATCCCCTTTTCAAGAGTCGATTTTTCAAGATCATCCATGGGGGGACTTTTTTGATCCAAAATAAGTGTCGGTGCACCATAATTCGACAGGTAGGTAACTGTCGCCACACGAGGATGTAATAATAAATTCGTCGTCTGTTCTTCAAGTTCATAATCAGCATCAAAGTGAAGTGCTACCTCATCATCCCCAACCTCCGCTTCATCCGTATCCTCCTGACCAGAACCTTCTCCAGATGGACTTATCGTCCCACCACCAGTCTCATCTTCTGATTCTAGGACTAACGTCCACCAATTCGCACCTGATTGTTCAGGATGGAAGGTTCCCTCTTCTAAGTGTTCTGTGTGCTTTTGGAAGATCGCTTGAGCTAAGGCTTCTAAAGCACATCGTGGTTTCATATTCGCGGGTAGGAAGTAGGTCTGACCTGCCGAATATGCCGCCCCCTCAGGTTTATCTCTCGCCGTAAATACAGTCTCACAATCTTCTAATAACGTTGGGAGATTCATTGGATTGATTTCAATCGCATCTTCCATACTCCAAAATAAATGTCGAGGGATGGGATCCTCGCCCTCCAATTGTGGCTTCCATTGCGTTCCCGGTAGTCGTAAGGCGGGGAAACCATCACGTATCACTAAATCTGTTTCCGACGGGCCATCATCATCGGATGGTTCGTTCTTCTTTGCGGGAGGCTTTAACATTCGGAACGAACAAGTTGTGGTAGTGGTCGAGCAATATGGGAAATGATATCAAAAGTAGTATGGGAATCCAATACATACAAAACAAGATCTTGTTGGACCCAAAGAACAAAACCCATGGATGTGCATGCTTCGATTTCCGCCCGACGAGATCAGACACCAGCGTCTGACACCGTCGGTTGGAGAAGCGAAGCGTTTGACCAGTCCGATCCTTTGCGAAAGATACTTTCAACGAGACGCAAAGCGCGGTGGGGCCGTGGGGTGGGGGGGTGTCATTACAAAGTTGACAGTGCTTCAAAAGAGAATACAATCCAGCAACAACAACATGCCTTGATCTTTCCCCTTTTTCTTCCACACCATGATACTCGTGAGACTGGTGATCGCAGTCTTGTTTGGAATGCATACCGTCGGTGTCGACGCTGATGAGTCTTCCTCCGTCCTGCGGAACAAAACAACCCGGACTCAACCAAGTACTAGTAGGACCGTCGATCTCGTCCAACGTCCATCCTTTCCTATGAAAATCATGGTATTGAGTGATCCGAATCCTATCACATATATAAGTGGGCAATCCATGCGCTTTCGAACATTGTTGGAACATATTGTCCACAATCATCCCGATGATACGGTTCATTTGGTCACTTGCGAGAAGAACGATGCGAATCCACCCACCAGCTGCTATGACGGTAAAATCCCCATTGATTATACTCAAGGCTTTCGATTACCCCAATACAAGGCCTTGAGTGTGTCGTTTGATTGGACTGGTCGGGTTTGGAAACTCACCGGGAAACATCGCTATGATGTCATCCATGTCAGTTCCCCGGGAGGTCTGGTAGTTCCGGCTATCCTAGCGAGTCACTTCCGAGGTATACCGTTGGTGATGAGCTACCATACGCATGTTCCAGCCTACATGCGGTCGTACATGGGTTTTCCTTGGAATATCTTCCTAGAATGGATTACCTGGAAGATCATCGAATTTACACACTTTTGGGCTGATCTGACTGTCGTCACATCACCACAAATGAAAGATGCTCTACACGAACATGGTGTTCGAAGTGTGATTTGGCCGAAGGGAGTGAATTCGACCCAATTCCATCCACGATTCCGAAATGAAGAAATGAGAAGCCGTATGATGGGTGGAAAATCAGATGCCTTGTTGCTGGTCTATATCGGCCGTCTTGCGAAAGAAAAAAGGCTAACCTACCTCAAGCCAATTTTGGAGAAGCTTCAGGATCGAAACATTCCAGTACACCTGTGCATGGTGGGGGATGGACCTGAGACCGAAGCCCTCATCGATTACTTTCGGGGAACACCAACGACCTTTCTGGGCAGTTTGACGGGGATTCCACTGTCGGAAGCCTCGGCTAGTGGCGATATTTTCGTCATGCCCAGTGACTCGGAGACACTTGGATTTGTCGTCATGGAGAGTATGGCGTCGGGAGTACCCGTCGTGGCAAGCAAATGTGGTGGATTGATCGATTTGATTCGTGATGGAGAAACTGGCTTTCTGGTGACGGATGACCTCAACAGTACGGATTCCTTTGTGACGAAGATCGAAGCTCTATATCATGACCAACATTTGAGGACGACCATGTCCCAGTCAGGAAGAGCTTTGGCAGAAGAATGGAGTTGGGAAGCATCGATGAGCTATCTTCGTGAATCCGCATACTCTGAGGCAAAGGTATCTTTCTTGAATCGATTTAGTCAACGTACGTCTCGATGGTTCCGTGCCATGATTACCGGTACCCCATTTCCGAACCTGAAAAACCGAGAGACTTGATCTGTTCACATGATAGTAAGTCTTCTAGGTAGCTACCAGGAAAGGGCCTAGGATAGCGTATGAACAGTTGTAGCGGAGCGATATTCAGGATCCAAGACGATCAATGCAATTCCAAGAACGCGTTCGTCCAGACATTGGAACTGATTTTCGCGAGTCAACTCATCTTCGCTGGCCTCCTATTCCGGTGACCGTAGTCCGCAGCCTTTTTTCTTCCATAAACTAGTTGTGTCAATAGACACAACAGGAGTCACAGTCAATCAACTCCATCGAAACGGAGTGAGTCAACTTCCACGTGGAGTATATCCATGAGGTTCTCCAAGTCAAGACGGCGAATCGTGACAAAGAACCACAGTCTAGCGTAGTGATGCGAGACGAAGATCTTTCCGCAAAACTTCCTTCCGCTTTGACGGAAGATCTACCGAAGAAGCCCCCATACAACGCACTCAACTTCGTTGAAGAGAGGTGACATTTGATTTCCACTTGTGTCTTTTCTTATCACCTTGCTCTCAATACGATGTTATTGTCAAGAAGAGTTGTTGACAAAGTTTGCATGAAATGGTCCAGCGTTGGGTCAATTGTCTCGTTGGTTCCTGGTGGGGGTACCCACCCAAGGAGAGCGATCGGGACTAGAGCGTCACGTCTGCTGGTGGCGTCGCAACCCGCTTCGCCATGGATGCTCCAAGCTCCACGATCGTTTGCGACCTTGACGACTCCTATTACCAGTAGTGGTCATCCTTTGGATCCTCTTTCCGGTCAGGAAATTGAAGCAGCCTCCGCTTCTGTTAGGTCCTTTTTGGGATTAACCCCCGAAACCACAGTCGAGAATTTGCGATTCGTCGCCGTGACTCTCAAGGAACCACCCAAACAGGAGTATATCCAAGGAATTCCTACGCCTCGACGGGCGGAGATTGTCGCATTGAATCCAACGACTGGCATTGCTTCCGAGTATGATGTGGACTTGGAAACTGGAAAGGTCATCTCTTCCATCGATCTACCCCGGGGAGTACAACCGCTCTTGACACCAGAAGATTGCTTTTTGGCCGAGGAAATTATACAATCTTCTGAGGAAATGGCGAAGCTAATCTTTGAGCGATATGGAATCACCGACATGTCTCGTGTTGCCTGTGATCCATGGAGTATCAACATTGCGTCCGATGCCGAAGTACAATTGACGAACCATCGTGACGACGGCGTTCCTGGGCGATTGGTTCAAACATTTCTGTACCACCGTGCCTACGGTGAAGGAATGGAAGACAATCAGTATGCACATCCCATTGATATTGTTCCGGTGGTGGACTTGAATAAGAAACAGGTTGTTACTGTCAGCGGCGTGGAGAGGCCGCCACCTATTATTCCTCAGACCTCGGTACAATATCATCGCAACCTAATTTCAACCAATTCGTACCTAGAAACGGCTTGGCGGGAGGATATACTCAAGACACTGGATGTCGTCCAACCTGATGGTCCCAGTTTTACTGTGGATGGAAATAAGGTGGAATGGCAAAAGTGGTCGTTCCGGGTCGGGTTCAACTACAGAGAGGGATTGGTGTTGCATGATGTGGCCTATGATGGTAGACCCATCATGCATCGTGCCTCTTTAGTCGAAATGGCCGTCCCGTATGCGGATCCGCATCCACCATATCAACGAAAATGTGCCTTTGATGTCGGTGATTACGGTCTTGGATATTGTGCGAACGAACTCACCTTGGGGTGTGATTGCCTTGGTCACATTCACTACTTTGATGCGATCCTCAACGATTCCCAGGGCAATCCCGTCGAACGGAAACATGTTGTCTGTATGCATGAGGAAGATACTGGCCTTCTTTGGAAACATGTCGAATATCGGAATGCACACAACGAATCACGTCGGAGCAGAGAGTTGATCATCAGTTCTATTGCCACAGTCGTAAATTAGTAAGTACATGATGAATGTTCTGGGTTTACGAAGGGCAACCCAGCGTCGATTGTTTGTTCCTTTGTACAATGGAAACCTCATTCTCGTCTAGTGAGTATCTCTTCTACTGGCATCTCAGACAAGATGGTTGCATTGATTTCAAAATCAAATTATCTGGAGAGCTTTCGACCAATCTACTGTCAGAAGGTGAAGAGAAGCCGTCCCATGGTGTCATGGTTAGCCCAGGTGTCAATGCGCAGATTCATCAGCATATGTTCTGTGCTCGATTGGATATGGCCGTGGATTCTCACAAGAATACAGTTACGGAGGTTGATATCTTTTCCGAACCGCCTGGAGATGGAAATCCCTATGGCAATTGTTTCAATGTGAAAGAGACCGTTCTAGAAACGGAAAGTGATGCTCAACGTTTGTACGATGCGAATAAGGCTAGGTGCTGGAAGATTTCGAATGCCGAAGGCAAAATCAATGGCCAAACCGGCAAGCCCGTTGCATACAAGCTCTATCCGTTCACTAGTGGAACTGCCCAACCACCGTTGTTGACCGATCCAACTTGTCGAGTATCCACAAAGGGAGCCTTTGCCCAAAAACACTTGTATGTCACACCCCACAATGACAAGGAACGTTATCCTGCTGGTGAATACACGGTCCAAGGAACGGGCGAAAACGGTCTCCCAGATTGGATGTCAGCGAATAGGAACGTCAAGGGAGAAGACGTCGTAATTTGGCATGCCTTTGGTGTGACGCACGTTCCACGCCCTGAAGATTTCCCCGTCATGCCGTACGTGTCACTGTTTTCTTTTGTGGCCTCATTGTTCTTTCACTATAACTCACTCGTTTACCTTCTCTTCTCGGCAGTTGTGAGATTACAGGATTCACTCTGAAACCAGATGGTTTCTTCGAGGGGAATCCTGCAATAGACCTCCCCCCAGAGACTAATAAGGCCAGTAAACTTGCGAAGGGATGTTGTCCCAGCAAATAGCCGATTAATAGTACCTACCGACTATTTGTGAATGGGTGTTAGGCAGTAACTATTGGCTTCGGCCAGGATGTGATTACATTTAATGGCTTTATCGTACTAGATCCTGGGCTACTTAGTTTGTGTTGTCCGACTGCGTAACCGTACCTCTGTTTTGATTCTAGTGATGAGCGTGGCGGTTACCAACGAATCCAGCGATGTATTATAACAGGTAGTTCTTAACGTATGCCCCCATATGCATACGACCCATACAATGTCTCGTACATATACTCCCCATTCGTGATAAGTAACGTCAATATAACCCTACTTCTCCCGTCGTGACTCACTCAAGTCAAGCATATTTAACAAACAGATATGTTTACAGTATTGACAACTGTAAGTTGATGTGGATTGCCGATCTTGCTTCAGCATCGATCCGACGATACATTCACAGTTGGCCGGTGTGACGCAATTGATCGAAAGGCATTCGTCTTATTCAATGATTGCACCATGTAGTAGGCCCTGAAAGATTGAATCCGCCTGTTGCATGAACTTCCAGTTTTCAATGGATTTCATCTGGTACTCGGAATAGGGAGTCCACAGTTCCTGTCCGCATCGTTCCATGAGAAGCGGCCAGAGTCCGCGTGGAAAACCTTTATCTCGGATTGCTTTCTTCATACCACTGTTCAAGCATGTTTCGAAGGAAATCAGTCGTTGATACTTAAACATTTCTATGTTCCGTCCCATTGTCGGAATCGTCAACTCGACGATGTTGTGATTTTTCCTAACACCTTCTAGAAGGGCACTGGCACCCTCTTCTTGGAAATAGTTCCGATGGAGAAACACACGAGAGACGCCTGGCATCTTCGGAAGACTCAGACCGAAAGCCTTCGCCCCAGCATCGCTTACATGGTTCTCATAGAGTCGGACCTCCTTCACGGAATAGTTGTTACACAAAAAATCGATGAGTGTGAGCAGACATGAGTCATTCAAGTAGGTATTCGACATGTCGAGGAAGGTGAGAGTGCTGTTACTTCTCAGGGCCGACCCTATCCAATCTATTTGAAAAGGAACACCCGTAGAAGGTTCGATGCAGTGCCGAAGTGATAGATTCCTTATCCTCTCCTGTGCGAGAATCTTGGTAATCGCTCCTTGTACGGGCGAATCACACAAATCTGCAGTGATTTCCAAATTCTGAAGCGACACGTTACGTACGAGCGACTCCAATAATGACGAGATTTGATTATTGTGCACTGAACAGCGATCAAACTGGACGGTCTGGAGGTGACGGTCCCGAAGAAAATAGTCGATGAGAGGTTGAAGCGAGCTCTCTTCCATTGTACTCTTGATGAATCTGAGTGTTCGAACTTGACTACGAGGAAGACTTGAACTCAGGCTGGCAGCACCGTCTCCATTCAGAACAACAAAGAGTGAAAGCTCCTCCAGGGCTCGTTTCGTTGTAAGGAGAGATGACATTACGTCGATACAACGAGATGCTGACGTTCCTGCCATTTCGAGTTTTCGAACGTTGTCAAGACTTAGTACTGCTGAGATGGCATCGGATAGGTCCCCTTGACAGAATTCGATATAAATCGAATCCCATTTCTCTTTCGATTGGACAAGATCTCGTAGAGCCTTGACGATATCAGGATCTAGTGATAATTCCGAAAGTATGAGCTGGTTCAGATCGGGATGCTGCTGTTGGGCGGTCTGCAGCCGACTAACACACTCGGCACCCGAGTAGTCATCGCCATCGATGATATCGATCGATGAAAGTGGACTAACTCCATTCCTTGATGCTACAACACTTCGTACATCAAAGGATGCAGGAAGCGACAGGTTGGTCACAAGCTCGATCGTATGGCCATGCATCCTATCTCTTTCGAAATCGATGGTAACCGCTAGAAATGCAGCAACAAACTACCCTGACGTTGTCCGTATATTGAGAGATACTCTCTGCGTCATGTCGTGACCCACTTCGATGAATGATAGAAGACACTCAATGGCCCTGGGACTCCGTTGCTCTACATTTACGGCGAAGCTCATTTACTTTCACGTTACATGATTCGCTTGTAGGATTTGATCGGAAGATCCTAACATCACCACGATCGCCCTTGTTATTACTGCGGTTGTCCTCATCCTCGTTTGGTTTTTCGAATGCCACGTACAGTATTGTTCCATCAGTGCATTGGGGATGTACGTGATAGCTCGACTTGACAGTGACGTCAGGACCATAAGAACGATGGCATATGCCCAACATGCGATCTGATTCACCGAGTGACACTTCGGTCGTCCCAATGTCCAGAAATTCGCTTCTACGGAAATAGGGGAGATTCGTATCTACTATTCGTATAAGAGACGGTAGGTTTCCCGAAACATTGCCGCCAAGCGTGATGCTGGTTAACTGCCTAAAAATTCAGGGTCCCGTGTTTCGATGCTTCGCTTCTACTCTACATCCTTTTTCGGGTTGTCATAAATTAAAGAGTTCGATGAAAGTATAGGATAGATATGGACGGACCAGAAGGGACTGATGAATATTCGACAGCAAGAAAGCTGGTTGTCCGGGCGGCGAGACGAGAGGCATTACTCACGACGAGTAGTAGTAGTGGTAGTGGCGGCGGGAATGGTGATAACGGTGGGACGATAGGTGCCGATTTTTCCAATTTACCACTGAAACCAGATCATATGGCACGTCCATGTTGGACATGTCCAGATGGGAATATTTTTTTGGAAGCCTTTCATGATTTATACGTCCAGGCATATGATTTCCTTGTCGCTATTGCCGAACCAGTTGCCCGACCTGAATTCTTACATCAATATAAATTGACACCCTATTCGTTATATGCTGCCGTCGCTACCAACATTGAAACCGAATCGATTATTAGTGTCCTAGATCGTTTATCGAAGAATGCTCTACCCCGTCAGGTGAAGGCATTTATCCGTGATTGTACATCGAAATATGGCAAGGCAAAATTGGTATTGAAACATAACAAATTTTATGTGGAAAGTGAATTCCCCATGATTTTAAGAGAACTCCTTCGTGATCCGACAATCGCGCAAGCACGAGTTCAGGAGGATATTAATGATACGTCTGTAAATCGAGATGAGCATGGATTCCTGACGACTGCCAAGGCAGAAGAATTGAAGGAGAATCTCCAAATCCTAAAGGAACCAGATGATGATTCCGATGGGGAAGAGGAAGAGGGTGCCCAAAGTAAGAAGAAGGCGATAACAGTCGTGAGTTTTCAAATCGATGGTTCCAAAGTAGAAAATGTTAAACGTCAGGCCATTGAATTGGATTATCCATTGATGGAAGAGTATGACTTTCGGAATGATCATGTCAATCCGAATGTCCCCCTCATGGATTTGAAACCAATTACGAGAATTCGACGATATCAGGAACGTAGTTTAGCAAAGATGTTTGGTAATGGACGTGCCAGAAGTGGGATTATCGTCCTCCCCTGTGGAGCTGGGAAGACCTTGACTGGAGTCACTGCCGCACAGACGATTAAGAGTGAGTATCAAATTTTGGTTCTTTTTCGCATATTTTGTTTTGTTGTTTGACACGACGAAATGTGGTCTCGCTCAATCTTGATTATTGGGAATATTCCTGTTAACCTAGAGAGCGTCGTTTGTCTTGCTACAAATGCCGTGAGTGTCCTTCAGTGGAAGTATCAATTTCAGAAATGGACGAATATCCCCGATGATCGAATCTGCGTCTTTACGAGTGATCAGAAGGACAAGCTTCACCCCGAAGCCTGTGTGCTTGTGACTACCTATACGATGATATCCTTCAGTGGGAAGCGAAGTGATCAATCACAGGAAATTATGGATCAGATTACTGGTCGGGAATGGGGTCTCCTTCTCATGGATGAGGTCCACGTCGTCCCCGCAAAGATGTTCCGTAGAGTGATTGGTTCTGTCAAGGCCCATTGCCGGTTAGGGCTGACTGCGACTCTTGTAAGAGAAGATGATTTGATTTCGGATTTGAACTTCCTAATCGGTCCGAAATTATATGAAGCGAATTGGATGGATTTAACAGCTCAAGGATACCTTGCGAATGTCCAATGTGTCGAAGTTTGGTGTCCCATGACGGGTCCCTTCATGAAGGAATATCTCATGGCAAGCAATGCACGCCTGAAGCAACTACTCTACGTCATGAACCCAAGCAAGTTACGGGCTGTAGAATTCTTGGTCCGATTTCATGAAGAGCGTGGTGACAAGATAATTGTATTTTCTGATTTGGTCTATTCTCTCAAGCTATATGCGGAAATGTTAAAGAAGCCACTCATTTATGGTGAAACCCCCGAACGTGAACGTCAAGCGATTCTTGGAACCTTTCGTGCTTCCGATACGATTCGAACCATCTGTATTTCCAAGGTGGGAGATACATCGATTGATCTTCCCGAAGCGAATGTCATCATCCAAGTATCAAGTCACTTTGGTAGCCGTCGTCAAGAGGCACAACGCTTGGGACGGATTTTACGACCCAAGTCATATACGAAACAGGATGGTTCCAACAAGAGTTCCTTCAATGCATTCTTCTACACCTTGGTCAGCTCAGATACACAGGAGATGTTCTACTCCGCGAAACGTCAACAATATCTGATTGATCAGGGTTATACCTTTAAGATTGTAACCAACTTGTGTGACAAGGCAGCAGACGAGGCTGTCAAACACAAATATGCCTACAGTACTCCGGAAGATGATCGACGTCTACTTCGTACCGTGTTAAATTCAGAAACGGATCTGGAAAAGGAACAACGTGCCGAAGATGCTGCGATTCGGAAGAATAATGCAGATGGTGCCGGCTTGGCGGATGCAGCTGGGACGAAACGGAATGCCGGCATGACAATGTCACAATTAAGTGGTGCATCGGGGATGCGATACCGGGAGGTCACATCGACGAAGAAACATCCCCTCTTCCGAAAGCGTCAACGACGATAACGACCCCCTCTCGTAGAGACTGAAGAAGGCAAAGAAATGGTTGCAGTGCAATACTCACCAGACGACAAAACATTCCATAGCCTAACTCCTACTAAGTGGAGTGAACCGTTTTCAGCTGTACCCCGCACATATATCATCTTGTTATGTATCCACCCGAGTACTAGGAGAGCTCAATCGTTGGGCCAGATTTTCTTTTTGCATCAGATTGGATTCGATTGGTGTCTTTTTCTTCTGCACGAGCAATCATTTACCCTATGGCCTTCGTCTTCTTCTTCGGGTACCGTATAGCAGTATGTGCTAATATCTAAAACAGTAGACTATACTATCTCATCGCTACCAGAGTACGCATTGTAGTAGAAATTGGTTCAAAGACCTGATATAGGGGGAAAACGTACGTGTCGTCATGTCGGCTCAACTAGACGACGATCCTACCTTACAGTTAGCGTAGATGTGTGGGAAGGATTTTCCAAAAAAAGATTCCATGACAAAGATAGCAAGCGGTCTCCGTATGGAACTACAGGCTGGGACGTGGTTACCTTATAACCAGTATAGTAGTGTAGAAATGTAACAGAAAAATCGTCTAAGTCGAATAGAAAAGGGTTTCAGGATGATGATGCCAGTCTCGAGCTTCGCCGTCTCGGGAGGAGGATGTCCTTCTTGGAGGAGGAGGATGTCGACGACGACACCTTCTTCTTGACTTTTCCCGCCGCCGCCGGTGGTACCGCCGCCGCCGGTGGTACCGCCGCTGTCTTTGTCGTCGTCTTCTTCTTCTTCTTCTTGGAGTTGGTCTCCGATGA
>Ga0194115_10006912_pt1 | contig 11393 bp, 11 predicted proteins | sample TA2MahsurfametaG_3_FD_148656 | JGI IMG/M metagenome (GOLD analysis project Ga0194115, IMG submission 148656) | Freshwater microbial communities from Lake Tanganyika, Tanzania - TA2015002 Mahale S4 surface | ecosystem: Environmental > Aquatic > Freshwater > Lake | place: Tanzania: Lake... | reverse complement strand
GCGAATACCCCAACCTTAACATTAAAAGCAGATTTTTCTACTTCTAGAACTGTTCAATGTAGAATTACAAATTCTATCGCATCAAATTCGCCTGTTTTATCCAATTTAGTTCAATTTACATCTGTTGTGCCAAGAGCAATCATTAATTTCGAAGAAATATTATATAGAACTAACACCTCAAATAATTTTAGTATAAATCTTGCAACTTCTGGTCCATATACATATACAAATACTACATCCACAAATCCAACTGTTGTTTTTTATGCCTCAGAAAAAGATTTAAATCTTGAATTGGAATTATATGCATCAAAAGGAAGTGATAATGGAGGTTATAGGGGTGGAGAAGGTGGAGTTTCAATCATACGGTTTACTATAAGAAAAAATGAAGAGTATGTTCTTGGACCATTACCAAGATCAGGTGAAAATGGACCAGTTTATCTTTATAGAAAAGGAAAATTAATTGCTGTTGTTGGTTCTGGTGGAAATGCAGGGACCTCTGGTAGAGGTGGATCTGGTGGAGGTGTTGGTATTGCAGGAGAAGCTGGATTTGGTAGAGATGCTGGCGTAGGTGGTGCTTTAATCGCTGCAGGAAATCTTGGTGGAGATGGAGTTTTTGGATCACTAACATCAGCCTTTCCAACAACACCAGATACAAAAGCAACTGCTCCAAATGGTGGAAGAACAATTAAATGCACGAAAGGAGTTTACTGGAGAGATCAAGGAGTCTCTGCCTGCGCCGATGTGGGAACTGTCAAATTTAGATTAAGTGATGGAGTAGAAGTTACAAATACTGCATCGATTGCAAGAGGATACAAAGCAGGATATGATATTATTCAAACTGCAGGAAGAGGACTTAACAGTGGTGGAGCAGGAGGAAATGGAGCTACTGGTGGTGCGGGCGGTCAAAATGGATCTGGAGGCGGCGGTGGTTCAGGATACACTGATGGTTCTGTCACGGTAGTTAATACTCGACAAGGTGGAAACAACGGCATTGCAAAAGTTGTCATTCGTTTAGTAAGTTGATAAATAGTTAAAAATCAACGGGGGAGAGTGAACCCGAATGGCTGTCAATAAGAACTTTGTAGTCAAGAACGGATTAGAAGTCGATACTAATCTTATCGTTGCGAACGCTGATACAAACAGAGTTGGTATTGGCACATCTGCTCCTCAATACACGCTTCATGTTTTTGAAGGAACTGGAATTGGTGCTACCAATATTTTTGTCACTGGCATCACTACGGTCATTAATGAATTAAGAGTTGGAACTGGTGGCACAATCTTCAGTGTTATCGCAGGACCAACTGGAACAGGACAATCTGTTGGTGTTGGAACAGCAACACCAGCATTTCTATTAGATGTTCATTCACCAGTTTCTACAGGGCAGACTGCGCTTCGTGTTCATGGTGATGGTAGAATCACTGGTAATCTGGTTATTGAGTCAGGTGTCACACTAAGCACATTGAATGTCACTGGTGTTTCCACTTTTGTAGGGTTCTCTACATTTAATGATTACGTTTTTATTCAGGATGGACTCAATGTAACAGGCACTGGTGCTACATTAAGCACATTAAATGTCACTGGTGTCTCTACATTTGTAGGATTCTCTACATTCGAAGATTATGTCTTCATCCAAGATGGACTGAATGTAACAGGCACTGGTGCTACATTAAGTTCATTAAATGTCACTGGTGTTTCCACTTTTGTAGGGTTCTCTACATTTAATGATTATGTCTTCATCCAAGATGGACTAAATGTAACTGGCACCGGTGCTACATTAAGTTCATTAAATGTCACTGGTGTTTCTACCTTTGTTGGTATTGTTACTAACCAGTCAACAATCTTTGGAACTCAACTTTCAGTTTCTGGTGTTTCTACTTTTGTAGGACTTGTAGATGCTAATGGGGGTGCAGAGATTGATAATATTCGTATTGGCGTCGCTAATGATAATGAGATTGATACCTCAACGGGAAATTTAACACTTGATTCGGCAGGTGGCACTGTTGCGATAGATGATAATGCCACTGTTGCGGGAACTCTAGGAGTCACTGGTGCGACCACACTTGCTAGTGCATATGTCACCAATAATTTAAATATTGGAAATGACTTGATGGTTGGTGGAAATATTATTGATGCAGTAAACACTGGTATTACCACCATAAATGATGTCAGAGTTGTAAGTGGTGTAATTACAGCATCGACAATTAATGTCACGGATTTAAATGCCACTAACATATCAGTCTCTGGTGTTTCTACTTTTGCTGGTATTACGACAGTTACTGGATCAACTTTATTTGCAAAACAATTAAATGTTTCTGGTGTTTCTACTCTTGGTATTACCACTACAAGTGCTTTATCTGCCACACAATTAAATGTTTCTGGTGTTGTTACTGCATCATCTTTTGTAGGATCATTGACAGGAAATGTCACTGGAACTGCAACAACAGCAACTAATGTAGATGGTCAATTTGTAAGAACAAATCGTTTAGAAGTATCTGGTATTTCTACATTTTCAAGTGGACCAGTTTTAGTTGGGTCAATAGCAACGACTGGAACAACATCACAACCACTTCAAGTTACTGGTGGTGCTTATGTCTCTGGAAATTTTGGAGTTGGAAATACAAATCCTACAAATAAATTAGAAGTTAGTGGAGATACTTTTGCCAATGGTCAACTTCTTGTTGCTGGAGTTTCCACTTTCCAAACCAACACTAACATTGCAAACTTAATTGTTACTCAAAATATTGATGCCAGTTCTGGTGTTGTAACTGCATCATCTTTTGTTGGTCCATTGACTGGAAATGTCACTGGAAACGTCACAGGAAATGTCACTGGAACTTTAACTGGAAGCATTAGTTCCACTACTTTCCAAACAAATTCAAGTGGTGTTTTGGTCACTGGTTTTGCTACGGCAACAACCTTTAGTGGAAATGCAGATCTTGGTGTTGGAACAATTACAACTTTAAATAGCACCAATGCAACATTTACTAATCTAAATGTAACTGGTGTTTCTACTTTTGCTGGTATTACAACGGTCACTGGGACGACACTATTTGCTAAACAACTGAATGTTTCTGGATTCACCACCTCTGTTGGATTTGCGGGAACTTATTTTGCAACGGGCACATCAAACTTTGCAAATAATATTTTACAAAATCTGGTAATTCAAAATTACGCAGATAAATTAAATCCTTTGGGTAACACTGGAGCTTCGGCAACAGTTGATCTTGCAAATGGAAACTTTGCAACGGCAACTTTAACAAATAATTGCACCTTTACATTTACCACTGGAATACAAACTGGTGGAGTTGGTTTTTCACTTCTTACAACTCAAGATGCTACTGGAAACAGATCAATTACTTGGCCAGTAACAGTTAATTGGCCAGGTGGATCCGCACCAACAATATCAACGGCAGCAAATGCAGTAGATTTATTTGTATTTTTCAGTCCTAATAATGGAACAGAGTGGTATGGAAACCTTACAATGGCTAACATGTACTAATAAATAGTTAAAAATTAATGAAGTGAACATGCAGAGTGTATTTTCTGACTTTATAGGACATTTTTCAGGTGTTTATCCAGATGGATATTGTTCTCATGTCATTGATGAGTTTGAAAGATTATCTTCAAAAGGTTTTACCAAAAGTCGTCAGGAGATAGAAGGAGCATCTAAAATTTACAAAAAAGATGACTCCATCATGCTCAATGCAAAAAGTTTAAATTTATCATATTTTCAAGATAGATGTCCTCTTGATATTTTTTTTGATGGACTTCAAGCATGTTTTGATGCGTATTGTAATGAATATGATATTTTGAAAGAAATGAGATTGACTGCAAATCATGTAAAAATGCAAAGAACATGTCCTGGAGGAGGGTATCATAATTGGCATTGTGAACAATCTAGTGCTGATGGAGATCAACCATCAAGAGTGATGGTTTATGCTTTGTATTTAAATACAATTGAACCAGAATTTGCGGGTGAGACAGAATTCTTTTATCAGAAAAAAAGAATTCAACCAAAAGAAAATTGCATGATAATTTGGCCTGCTGCATACACTCATACTCATCGAGGAAATATACTGTTTGGCAATCAAAATAAATATATAATAACAGGCTGGTTTCATCTTCACTAATCAGAGAAAAATATGTCTATTCTCAGTAGAAAACTTGCTTCTGGTGGTGGGGCAGAGGAAAAGGGAACTATTACATTTACAGCACCAGCTACATGGATATCACCAGCCACAAATACTACTGCAAATGTAAGTGGATTTGGTGCTCCAGGAAATAATGCAAATCCTGGACAATCTGGTAATGCGGGAAACAATGGTGCTGGAGGTGCTGGGGGGATAAAAGGCAATCCAGGCCTGAATGGTCAAGCAGGAACCAACGGAAATGCAGGAACGGGAGGTGCTGGAGGGGCTGCTGGCAATCCAGGAAATAATGGACAACCTGGCAACGGAGGAAACAGTGGAAATGGCGGTGCTGCGGCAGCTGCCGGAAATCCAGGAAATGCTGGACTTCCTGGAAATCCTGGAATAGGTGGAAATGCCGGAAATCCAGGAAATAATGGACAACCAGGATATGGTGCTGGAGGAGGTGGAGGTGGAGGTTCTGCCGGTGGTCCTGGTTCTGGACAACCAGGAGGAGCTGGTGGAATTCCAACAGCACAAAGTCAAGCAGGAAACCCAGGAAACACTCCAAGAGCTGGTGGTGGAATCAATGGTGCTGCACCAGGAATTCCTGGACTAACTTATTTTGGTCAACCAGGAAGCGTAGGAAGTGCTGGAAATCCAGGAACTGCTGGAAATCCAGGATCCGGTGAACCACCTGGAAGCTCAGGAAATAAGGGAGCATCTGGAAACCCAGGATCAGGAGCTCAACCAGGATTAGCAGGAAACCCAGGAACTGCAGGAAATAAGGGAGCATCTGGAAACCCAGGATCAGGAGCACAGCCAGGAGGAAGTAATGGACCTTTTGGTGCTGGAGCTAATGGATTACCAGGTAATCAAGGAACAGGAGCAACTTCTGGACAACCAGGACTTGCCGGTACTGATGGAAATGCAGGATTACCTGGCACTGATGGAAATGTGGGAGGTTCTGCTAATGCTTTAGGAGTAACTTTTACTGGTGGTTTAGGTGGAGCAAAGGGAACTGGAGGTGCTGCAGGAATAAAAGGCAATCCAGGAAATGCTGGACAACCAGGAAACAATGGTGCTGGAGGTGCTGGAGGACTTGCTGGCAATCCAGGAAATGATGGACAACCAGGACAGCCAGGAAACAATGGGGCTGGTGGTGCTGGAGGTGCTGGAGGGGCTGCTGGCAATCCAGGAAATCCAAGTGCTCAAGGCACTAATGGTGCTGGGGGTGCCGGAGGAGCGGGTGGTAGTGGTCCTCCAGGAAACTTTGGTGCCGGTGGAGCAAGAGGTAATGGGGGCCCCCACGGTGGACAAGGTGGAAGAGGAACGAATGCTGGACAAGGATCTAATGCTGGAACAGGAGGTCCCCCTGGAGGAAACCCTGGACAAGCTGGGGTTCAAGGAGGTGGAGGTGCTGGTGGTCTGGGTGGACCTAGTGGCACTGTTGATTGTCAAGGAGGAAACGGAGGAGCTGGAGCCCCACAACCTTTAGGTCCAACTGTTGCTTTGGTCGGTGGTGGTGGAGGTGGAGGTGGTGCAGGAAATGCTGGACAACCAGGATTAAAAGGCAACCCAGGAAATAATAATGTAGGTCTACCAGGACAACCAGGACTTGCTGGTGCTGCTGGTCTTGCTGGTAATCCAGGATCAGGAGCTCAACCAGGATTTCCAGGGCAACCAGGATCAGCAGGAAATAAAGGATCTCCTGGAGCAAATGGAAATCCTGGAACAGGAGCAACTTCTGGTCAAGCAGGATTAGCAGGTTCTGATGGACTTCCTGGAAATCCTGGGAGTGGAGCAAATGCTGGACAACCAGGACTTGCGGGGCAACCAGGACTTGCTGGTGCTCCTGGATCACAACCAGTGGCAATTACAAAAAGCACATCATATCCTGTTACTGTCGCAACAGGTGGTCAAATTACAATTACTTGGCCTTGATATAAATATCTAAGAGTTTGATTTTTTATAGTTTTTTTCAATTATGACTAGATCTAAAAAAAGCACTTCTGCAAAAACAGTTCAAGAAAAGATTGCTGAAATTAATGATGAAATTGGAATTTTATCTCAAAGTGCAAACTTATATCGAGGGAGATCAATTTCAGTAGGACCTGCTGGAAATGGGTTGCTTGAAATTATTACAAGATCTGATGCTGCTACAGTATGGTATCAGATGCAACCAACTGAAGCAGTGGAATTTTTGGAACAACTTGCAGCTGCATGTGGTCTTTATGTTGCAACAAGACCCAAAAATGATTTTGCTTCTTGGAGAAATTGGAAAGAAGACGATTTAACAGATTATGCTTGGAGAGGAGCCAATGTAGATTATAATGTTGGACTCAAAAAACTTCAACAAAAAGAAGAACCAAAATCTTTACCAGAAACAACAGAGGAGAAAGTAGAAGAAAATGAATAATCTCCATGTTCTTGTAGATATTGAGAAAAAAATTCTTTTAAATTTCTTCCAAGAACTTCCAAAAAATTGGGCAAATGTATCTGGATTAGATTCTCTTCCAGAGGATAAATTAAAAGATTTATCTTGGGCTTCAAGACCTGGATTGGGTTGGTTGAAAGTAAGTGATCCATTGATTTTAAAATGTAGTTGTGATTCGGATTGGGTAGAAGGATGTAAAGGCAGTTTATCCAGAGTCATTTCATCTATCAGATGGAAAAAAGAAACAGAAGATGTGATAATTACCATCAGTGGCAATTCCCACGTTTTTTCAATTTCTGAAAGAAGCAAGACTTCACTTTTACTCAGAAAAGTTGCTTCGGAAACTGATGGAACTTTAACAACTGTATTTAAATTTAGTGATGCAACATATGAGACATTAACTGCGGCACAAATGGTAACTTTATACAACAAAATTACCAATTATATTCAAGAATGTTTTAATGCTGAAAAGAACTTTGTCGATCAAGTCTCAACATGCACCAGTATTGCTAACTTAGTATCATTAAACTATAATATTAATTGGCCTAACACCACTCTTACGATTTAATAATTAATATTTTTTTATTATGAGTGATGAAATGGTTGTTATTGATAATGTAATTCCAGAACCCTATCAAAAACAAATTTTTGAGAGAGTCACTAGATTTGATTATCCATACTACTACTTTGCTGGAACTGCCGTAGAAGATAAAAATAGAGACGAATATTCACTTTTACATAGCAAAAAAGAAATAGGAGTTTTCTCTCATAAGTTAATTCTGGATGGGCAGATCAATAGTCCACATGCGGAAGACTTACTTTATCCATTTAAATTGTTTAAAGATAGAATAGATAGAAAATTAGAAGAAACAAAATTACATATTGATTTTGATAAGATAACTAGATTTCAATCTAATTTCGTAGCAGAAAGAAAAAGATTTTTTTACTATCGAACACCATGGCATGTTGATCTAAACGATCCACACATTGTCATGCTGTACTACATAGTTGATGCTGACGGAAAAACTTTATTTGAAAATGGAAAATCAGTTACTCCTAAAAGAGGTAGATGTGTAATTTTTGATGGTAAATTAAAACATGCTCATGAATTGTCAAAAACATATCGTCTTGCTTTAAATTTTAATTTTTTAATATAACAAATTATGGCACATCAAACTGTTTGGTTCTATACTGGACTTCCAGAAAAAATGATATCCACTATAGAGGAAGATCTAACTGTATTTGAAAATAGATTGGATCAATCTGGGGTAACTGTAAATAATATCATCAATAAAAGAATTAGAAATTCTCATCACTCATGGATTTCCACAAATCATTGGATTGGTGGATTTGCATGGCATTATGTGCAAAAAGCAAATAGAGAAAATTTTTTATATGATATTGAACGATTTGATGGAGAAGGAGTTCAATATACTCGATATGATCCAGGGGAATATTATCATTGGCATACTGATGCAGATTTATATTCTTGCATGACAACGGACTATAGCACTAGTACAACATCAGAACCACACGAAAACTATTTGAATCGCAATTGTGAGAAGATTCGTAAATTGTCTTTCATTTTACAACTTTCAAATCCAGAAGATTATGAAGGTGGAAATGTTCAATTCATGGGAATTGGTGGGAAAAGTTATTTCCTCCCAAGACAAAGAGGCACTATCGCAGTTTTTGATTCCAGATCTATGCATCGTGTAAAAAAAGTGACAAAAGGTGTAAGAAAAAGTATTGTTGGATGGGCAATTGGACCTCGTTGGAAATAAAATGAAAAAGATTGACTTTTCAAAGATTAATATTCCTCTTTCTGGTAGCAATTATCCTTCTGTAACCAATCATGAACTTTTCAATAGAGATGATTACATTTTTATAAAAAATTTTCATGATGTATCATCGTTAGTAGAACCAGTTCCTCAACAAAGAGGATCAACCACTTATTATGGTTCATTGGATAATTTTTATCATGAAGAAACTGAGGTACAAGTTAATGGATCATATGCAAGATACAGTTATCCACCGTATAAGAGAGCATATTACGATATAAAAGAAAAACTAGAGAAAGTTTTAGGAAAAGAACTTTATACCACTTATTATTACGATAGGTTTTATTTTGCTGGACAAGAACTCACTCCTCATCAAGATAGAAATGGGTGTGAAATATCTGTGACTTTGCATATTTCAACAAATTCACACAGAAAGACGTGGCCTTTCTATGTTCGAACACCCTATCAAGAAATTCATAGTGTAACTTTCAGTCCAGGAGATGCAGTGGTTTATAGAGGATGTGATGCAATTCATTGGAGAGAGGAATTGCCATCTAGATATAATAGGACACAGAATGCAATAAGAACTTTAATGAGGAAACACGATGATACATATTATCATCAGGTATTTTTTCATTATGTTTTAGCAAATGGATACCGATTGTTCGCAGCAAATGATTCTTCAAGATGAAAATTAATTACGACAAAAATTTACCAATTCCATTTATTACGGTAGACAATTTCTATACCGAAGATGAATTAAAATTACTGTGGCAAGAAATAGATTTCTTATCACACAAAAATAAATTATTACCACCAGAGAATACCAGTTCTGCTATTGACGAAGAAACAAAAAAGTTAAAAAAAAGTAATCTTGGTGTGTTTGTGGATGATTTATATTTTGATAGAGAAACATCAAATATTTTAACTATCATCAAAAAAATATTTGATAAACAGTTTATGGATGATATTCAAAACTTAGATTATATTTTTAATTTTTATAAAAAATCAAATAGTGATAGAACATTATTAAATTACTATAATGATAATGACTACTATGAATCTCATATAGATGATAGTTGGTTCACTGCAATTGTTTGGTTATATAAAGATCCCAAAAACTTTACTGGTGGAGACTTTAAGTTTTCAGACCATGATATCAATTTAGGTTGTAATAATAATCAACTGGTTATTTTTCCATCTAACATTAATCATCAGGTAGAAAAGGTAAAGTTAAATAGCAAGGACCCATGGACAGGGAGGTACTCAATAACATCACTTATAACCTACCAGTGCCAGTTCTAGAATCATCCACAGAACCCTTCAGAAGACTCTGGAGGGTTTTATAGTATCCAGGTGCTTGACACTCCCCCCCATCAAACCTTTATAATGACCTTTGTGGAGATTGAAATGATTAACTCTATGAAAACTAAGAAACGTTGTGCTCATAATCAAAAGTGTTTTCATGAACCTATGCATATTCGTGAAAATGTGTTAGAATATTTAAAAACTTTAAGAAAATAATTATGCAACCTGTTCGAACATGTGGAACTTGCACAGAATGTTGTAAGGGATGGTTATGGGGAACTGCTTACGATAAAAAATTCTATCCAGGGATGCCATGTCCATATATGGGTGAAGGATGTTGCACAATTTATGATGATCGACCAAAAGATCCTTGTCAAACTTATCGTTGTATTTGGTTAATTGATAATGAGATTCCAGAATGGATGAAACCAGAAAAAGCAAAAATTATTTTAACAGCAAGATCATGGGGTGAAAATAATTCAAAAGTTTTTCTTGAAGTTTTAGAGTGTGGTCAAAAAATAGATTCAAGTGTTTTAAATTGGCTTTTTGGTTATTTTTTAAGAACTGAAACTCCTCTTAAAGTTCAGGTTGGTGGTGGTTGGAATTACTATGGACCTGATGAGTTTCTAAAATGGAATAACGTGTGATGTCAATTTATACTGTTGTATAAAGACTATGATTCACTCCTGTCAATTTGATGAAAACAATGTCGTAACACAAGTTATCGTTGGAACGAAGAAGATGGTAAATGAGTTCTAGAAACCCCCGAGGAATGATACACAGAGGGGTTCCACCCCTCTTTTTTGTGTAAAGAATAAATATTTAAAAGTATCAAAGTCCAATGACTGTACCTACCGTCAATATTGTAATTGAAAAGGGAACAAATTTTGAAGCGACTTATAATGTAACAAATTCAGATGACTCTGTTTATTTATTAACCAATCAAACAGCAACTGCAAAAATCCGTAAGCATCCCACTGCGACTTCATCAAAATCATTTACTACAACAGTTACTGTCGCAACTGGTAAAATTGTAATCTCCATGGGTTCTACGGTGACGGCAGATTTATCAGAAGGGCGTAATTACTATGATGTAATCTTAACGCATTCATCAACTGGAAAAATTACGAAAATCTTTCAGGGAATGGCTATGGTCAATAATACAGTATCAACATGACTTACAAAGTTTCTATCGCATCCACCACCAGTTATTCAGTTAAACAACAATCAACAACAAAGTTTAAAGTCTCAGCAATTTTAGGCACAGGAGCATCAGAAGTGGCAAACTTAGCAGATTTATCAGATGTAAACATATCGGGTATTCAGAATGGATTTGTGCTGACTTATAATTCATCCACAGGTCAGTTTGTAGCAGTAGACCCTGATACTGTGCTTTCCAATGCGGTTACTGGTGGATTACCAAATGACTTTGTTGATAAGTTGGATGTAGACCTTGATGATAAGATTGATTTAGACGGAGGTAGTTTCTAAATCAAATAAATAATAAAAAAGTGTAAGAAAAGATGACTGCTCCTGTATTACAGATAAAGAGAGGTCTTCTTGTCAATCTCCCTGGGTTGAGGGCAGGTGAACCTGGATTTACAACTGACTCTCACGATCTTTATGTTGGTATTGACAGCACCACCACAAACAATAAATTTTTTGGTTCACACCGTTACTGGACAAAAAATACTACAACCACGGGTAGTGGGGTAAATTTTGTTGAAGGGACAGATAACG
>Ga0194115_10006911_pt1 | contig 11395 bp, 10 predicted proteins | sample TA2MahsurfametaG_3_FD_148656 | JGI IMG/M metagenome (GOLD analysis project Ga0194115, IMG submission 148656) | Freshwater microbial communities from Lake Tanganyika, Tanzania - TA2015002 Mahale S4 surface | ecosystem: Environmental > Aquatic > Freshwater > Lake | place: Tanzania: Lake... | reverse complement strand
TCAAAGCCTCACGGCAGCCCGAAGTAGACGACTACATTTGCCCTAGATTCCATGTATGGATTTCTCTTTCTCGATACTCCCTTCATGACAAAAACAAATTACTATTAACCAAAATACGTTTATGGGTGTATGTATGAATGTTTTCTATACCCACAATGTTGTTTTCTTCAATTCAACAAATTCAATCAATCAATCAATCAATCAAGCCATTGCAAAACGAAGATAGGGACAGGACTTCGTCGTTCATTTCGGATATGTTCTGGATGGAAACACATGACTTGGACTTTCCCATTGATACTAGGGACCGTCGTAATGATATTCGAAACTTCCATGGCAAATTTTTCGAGACTGGTGGCAGAACAGGTAACGAAATTAGGTAAGACCAAATATTGTCGTTTTTGCGCACCGACTTCCATAAGGATTGATTTCGATACGGGCGGTGTCAAGAATTGACTTGTCTGCATAGCCAGATTCGTAAAGACGAATTCATATGCCTCATCGACATGAGGTGTATCCGACGTCGTAAAGGCACAGGCTGTGATATCAAATTGTGGATCATTGGCGGCAATCCAATTCTGTGCGACTGTCATCGGTGTCACCGTACTGATCGTGTCCATATGGGAACTAATCGAATCATAGAATCCACCATCCTTTTGCAATGTCGACTTGGAAAAGAGTGCCTCTAAACTTTGTAGGAAATCTGAATCGATCGTCTTTTCTTCAATCTCTTCAATCGGATTTGGTCGGACCGGTCCCGAGGGGGGAGGTTCTGAAAAATCAGGTGGGACCATAGCACGGACCTCCACAACGACTGAGGGATATGGACTTTGACGAGCTTGAAGACGTCGTTTCTTATATTCCTGTAAATTCAAATCGACTTCTCCCGCTTCTTCCTCTTCCCTTAATTCCTTCAATTCTTGTTCTGGTGTCTTTTCTCCAAAATTGGGATGCAAGTGAGCACAGTTAACGGATACGCTGGGAAGAGCAAAACATGAGAATACGGGGACAATCACAAGAGTTGGGAGAGAAGTTAGAGCGAGAGAGAACCAAAAAGAGATTTTCTTGTGATGCGACAGGCTAAAAATCTTGGATATGTTCCGTACCTCCAATCTCGATCTCCACCATCTCCATACATTCGGTCATCCAAACGATCCAATGACACATCGGTGACGTAATCTCTTGCATTACGTCTTGCCTGATTGATAGCATTAATCAATCCATCAAAGACGAGGAAACTCATAATGTCGTCATTGGCAGGGATGACCATGACTTGGGTTTGTCGTAAAGTCATCCGTTCATAATCGGCTTTTTGGGGTGCAAGAAAAAGAGGGACAGAGAACCCACACCCAGAAAATGGGTCATAGAAAAGAAGAGAGAGAGAGAAAGCAGAGACAGAAGCAAGTATCTGTGAGTCGTCATTTCGAAGGCGTTTGATACACCCGACAGCTGAAAATGACAAAGGAAAAAAACAATCAAAAGAAGAAAGTGCAATGACGACAAGAACCACACACACATACATACCTGATGCACCAGCCAATTCTTCCTGTTCTTGGGCATGTGATTCACCGACTAAACGTGCTTCCTTTAATTTACGAAAAATATTTGCCAAAACTAAGGCAGGATCTTGTGATGTTTCACAGACATAACTCACTTCCTTCCTTGTTAATGGATTCCCTCCCTGTTGAGCATCCTGTAAAGTCGCTGAAATCCAACGTTCTGTATTTGCTAAAATACTCCATACATTATCATTCGGTGGATCACGTTGAATATCATAGAATAATTTCGTCCCCTTTTGTTGTTGTTGTTGTTGTGGTGGTGGTGGTTGTCCTCCTCTAGAATTCCATCCTGGTGAAAAAGCCAAAGACGACGGAGTGTTCAAAGCGAACATCCAAACGGCAGATGTGAGTGAGATCTTCATTTTCTGTTATTGATTCGTCGTAGTTGAGACAGTTTCAAAGAAGTCAGATGATGAATACTGTAGCTATGATTTCTTTTGTGATGGCGAAACCCCAAAAAAAAGCCGAAAAGAACGAGTGTCACGATGAATGGCCGGGGGAGGATGTCGTCGCGTATTCTTGAAGATGACTTCCTCGGGTTGATGGGAGATTTTTCAGTCGATTCTTCTTTTTCCTTCGCTCTGTGATGTTCTGTCTCCAAACCGATTGGCTTTTTTTCGGAACTTCTCTATGGATTCCTATTGGATACCGAACGACACCCCGTCGTGACAGATTTTTTTCTGGGTTCTTGACTACCCCTTAATTCCGATATGGTGACTGCCAATCTAAGTCTCCATTGTTCATTTCCAAGGGTGTAGGCTCTGAATCAAAAAGGCGCGAATTATTACGGTTCTTGAACAGCTGGTGGAAATGTGACGTCGATGACGTCGGTGCTGACGCAATCATGGCCATGAGGAGTAGATTCGCTCTTCTGTAGTCCATGTAGTCATAGAAATGATAGGTAAGGATTGTCAGTATGCCATTTTTCGATATGATATTACATACTCAATATTCATGTCGTCTGCGACATCGAGAGCCGTTACTTCCGCTATCAACATTGGCGCCTGACACACCCTCAATTTTTCACACGGTTCCCTCTCTCTCTGTCTTCCCCGTTGTCGTTTTGGGGGACGGAAAAAACACTCCTTTCACACACAGAAAGACGCTAGTCTCACATCCCTGTCAACAACATCATCATCTACACCACTAGTAATTAGTTTCCGAATTGGGAAGAAAGAAAGAATAATAAGAAAAAATACCATGTCGTCAACATTACGTGATGATGAAGTATCGAAACGAATTTTTTTCGCAGGATTATTTGGTCTACCCTGGTTACACCTTGTCCATGCCATGGGATTTTATTCCAATCAACGTCAAAATCAAGTCAGTACAGAATCTGGTACGTATCATATCATACCGTCCCGTACCGTACTGTATGCGGGTAGAAAATTACCTTCCTTCCTTCTCGATTAGGTTGGATTCGAATACGGTAGAACCAAATCTCCACGGACGACAAAAGAAGAAAAACGACAAAAACGACATTGCGAGGAAGACACATCTTTTTTTATGGATTCCCTCTCCAAAGACAGAGTTCGAGAAAGATGATGATGTCCCTTCCCTCCCTTCCCACTCGAGGACATGACCATTCGGCGTCCGACACCGTCGTTTCCCTGTCACAGCATCCCACCATTTTAATCTCATCCTTTCATTTTGTTCTTTTTCTTTTTGTATATTTTGTATATACCCATAAAACAGAAATGATTCAAAATCAAAAAATGTGGGTCAACCGGAGTCGAAATTGTGCAATTTTAGTCACATTGGTTTGGATTACATGGATTGTCTTGGTACAATTCATCTTTCCAGAAAAATTACCATCTTCCCTTTATGTACGACTTCCCGATCAGGGAGAATATACGGGATGGTAAAAACACGAAAGAAAAAGTCTAAACTACCGGCATCTCTGACTGTTTTACATCATCAAACAATGTGGGTCAATCCCCCGCTTACGAGGTTGACCATCACAACCCATCCAGAATGACGATCTAGAAATTGGCGTGCTAGGTTTTGTTCAAAGAACGCAATGAGCAATCATTCAATGTCGAAGAGAAACGGGGTGGTAGCGAATCTCAGTATGCAGGCTTTCTGCCTAGTTTACGTTATGTAAGAATTAGTATTACCATATGTAAAATGAATCATTCCCCGCTATTTGTACCACTCGCTCAATCGTTCACACTTCGATACATTTGAGGATCAAGCCAACCTGGATTGCTTCTCAAAATGTCGAATACCGTTGTCAATACCCGAGGACAGGGAGGAGGTGTCACTTTATTCCCTGTCCCCGATTTAGATCCCTTACCCTTGGATGTTCCACCACCCGAAGTTAAGCTTCGATTCTTTCGTAGTCGCATCGAAACGGCTGCCGACGCCGCAGCTGCTGCGATACCATGATTGCTACCACCAAGACCCCCACCATGGGCACTGTTACTGTGAAGTGAGAGAAGGTATAGATTCTGAAAGAGACGTAGGCCTCCTTCCTTTCCTCCTCCTGTCTTGTGAGAAATGGCCGATATTGGTATACCAGTATTCTTGGCGATGGGTCGTCCACCACCACCAATGAGTGCAAGAGCTTCAGGATAGGCCTGTTGAAGTTGTGTCGAATGGACCGCAGTCGGATGGGCTTGCAACAAAGTCCGGATCCCATCATCCCATCGTCGTTGTCTTGATCGGATTGCTAGTGCTAGGGGGAGTTTCCCCGATTTACCATGAGGGATATGTATCGCTTCAGGATAACTTTTCAACAAAATCTGTATAGCACGATCAAAGGCATGAGGTGTCGCATTCATCGTCGCACTACTAAAGAAGGACGTCAAGGAGTAGACGGATGAATCATCATCCGCTCCACCACCGCCACCACCAGAAGTAGTCGTAGTCCCACCAGCAGCAGCTGCTGCTGTATAGGAAAAGTGACCACCTTCAATCGATGAAGATCCGGATGACAACGCTGTCGCCGCTATATGGAGAGGCTAAGGATGCCAATAACGACCACAATGAAAGAAACATGTGTCAGGACATGTTGACAAAAAGGTAATAAATTAAAAAAGGAGACAAAAAAACGTACCAAGTTTCCTTCCTCATCCATCTCACGAACTTGTTGAGGATGAATCGCAACTGCCAACCGAATCAATTCGGGTGGACACCCATATCCTACTAGTCCGACTGATGCATGGACGATTCGGAATTTGCAATCTCCCAATAGATGATGTTCAACTGCCCATGTGAGGGAACTATCATCATGTTGGAGACGTGGGTTCCGAAGTAGGAGGGAACCTTCACGTTGAAGACGTTCCTCTGTCATCCTGGCAACTATCAACCGAGCCTTCCCCCAGAGTTGACCGATATCATTCTGAAGCAGTACATCTTCTTCATCTTGTGGACCCTGTTGGTTGAGTCGACAGATGGCAGTCTTCACCCGTTCTCGGTATCGACAGAATAACAATCCTAGGGGAGTACTCCCCGTGGAATCCTTCCATGTCAGTACGACACCATCATTATGGTCAGGCGTATGGTCCATCATTTCCATTTCGGTACGAATGTCATCCTCCTCATCAATATCTCCTTCCTCATCATAGTCATCCTCTCCATCATCACGAGAGGAGGAGGAGGATTCCGACACAGGTTGCATACTCGCATCCAAGAGTGTCTCAAAGGCATCCAAGTCTAATCCTCGAAAGGAAAGACAGGCAAAATGCATCGGTGTCCGATCACGACGAGGAGACAAGGTCCTCAAGGATTCTGGTCCAAGATCGACCAACGTCTTCAATGCAGTGGCATTACATTGATGGGATGCTGCGACATGGAGAGGTGTCAAACCATTGACATTCCTGACGGAGGCGACTGCGCCTAACGATCGAAGGACTGGACTGGGAGGATCGAATCGACATGCCACATGAAGGGGTGTATTCCCCTGTTCATCGATGACACAGACTTCCTCAGGATAAGACCTTGCTCGTCGGATGACCTCATTCCATGATCGACGTTCGACGAATCGAAGCAAATTCGTCTTTTCTAGCGACCGTCCCTTGTTGACAGAAGAACGACGATCTCCTATGGGGATAGGATTGCCTCGACGATCCGTCAAGAGTGTCCTCATTCCTTCTTATGTTTTCTCTAGAGAGTATCTCTGTGTAAAGAAGACTGAAAAAGTTGCAAAAGATATAGAGATGATACAAGGTGTAAGGACAAAGTACCAAAATCACATTCGTTTCTTCTTCAAACTGACACCTCCATGAGTGACAGAAAAAAAGGGACGGTTTCTCCCCCTGACGGCACACACACACACACATACTTGTTGAAAAAGAAGAAGTTCTCAATGCTCAACGCAGCGGTAAGATTTTTGTTCGTCAGTCTTGCGTCTGCAGAATTTCGAACCCGTGAGTGAATCCATCACAATGAATAGTGAAGTACGTTGGTGGCACGTTTTATCCTCATCACATTCGCATTGAAGTGACGTCATGACGAGACGGTAGAAAACATGAACATATAGAGATCGTTTCCAATCCCGAGTCACATGAGAACATGTCTCCTAAGCAAATACTTTCATGGCCGGACGGTGCGTATACCAGAGGCCTTGTTTTCCGACACTCGTGACTCGCCGATGGATCGTTTCATCGACCACTTCGATCTTAATCTCGGAGATCGCGCCTACGTCATCCTCTCCCACAAAAGGGACACGTCGTCACAGACAGGATTTTCCTAGATTTCTTCCTCTTCCACCAAGTGTTCTCCTCCTCGTCTTTCGAAAACAAAAAAAAACGATACCGTCGTAGTCTTGTCATTTCCAATCTCGAAAAGACCACCAATCGAGAAAGACAATCTCATATACCAGACCCCAAGTCCGTCAAGGAGAAAGATATCTATTTTTCTACGTGACAAATCTGTGTTTCGGAGCTCGTTTACGCACTCAAAAGAGAACCGTCTACCTTTTTTCTTCGGTCATTGTTCCCAGTCAGGCAGCTACAATGAAGGTCTCCCTGGTCTTGCCGTTGTGTACATCGGTCGTCGCCTTTTCGGCGGGTCCCCTATCGTCATCCAGACGATACATTTCCAAGGTCAGTTCCATGAATGACTATATCCAGCAGTACCAACAACCTTTAGTTGGACCATTGCGTTCATCGATTTCAACAGTCGATGATGGCGAAACCACAGAAGAAAAGGAGGTAATGACGACGACACCAACCCCCATGAAGAAGGAGAATCAGATCCTCTGGACTCCAGATCCTATCAAGATGAAAGAAACGGCAATGAAAAGGTTGCAAACTCAAGTCGGTGTTGAAGGTGGATACAATGAACTATGGAAGTGGTCCATTAAAAACTCGGATACCTTCTGGACGACACTACTAGACTTTTTGGAACTTCAATACGACGGTACTGCGACTCCTGCCAAGGAAGGCGATACGATGCCTGATGTGACTTACTTTCCGAATATCCAACTGAACTTTGCCGAAAATATGTTACGACATGGGAAGGACGATTCCGAATTGAAGGACCATGAAGCACTGGTGTCGGTTTCGGAAGCCCGGGCCGATAAGAGATGGACGTTTGCTGAACTTCGTGAGGATGCTAGTCGAGTCCGAGCGGCACTGGAGCAATTACAAGGCGTCGATGCGACTAGTGCCGTCGGTGCCTACATGCCTAACATTGGTGAAACGATTGTCGCAATGTTAGGTGCGACGAGTACCGGTGCTGTATGGAGCTCATGTTCCGATGATTTCGGCCCGACGGCTGTGGCGGATCGATTTCAACAAATCGCACCCAAGGTACTCTTTACCGTCAACGGAGTCATTTCCAAGGGACAACTTCTGCCGATGAAGGAAAAGATCGAAGAGTTGGTGGAAAATCTTCCCTCCGTCGAACAAGTTGTTGTGGTGAATCTCGTCAATGAAGAGTTGACTTGGTCCAGTGACCGCATGAAGAAGATTGCAATGAGTTGGGATGACTTTCTCAAGGCAGGATCTCAAGAGGATGGAAAGGCTCCTCCAAGCAAGTTTACTCCTGTTCCTTTTTCTCATCCCCAGTTTGTCCTGTATTCGTCTGGGACGACTGGAAAGCCGAAAAGTATTGCACATGGAGCAGGGAATGTTCTCATGACCCATGCCAAGGAACTCATTTTGCATTCCGATTTGCTTCCCAAGGATCGTATGTTATTCTTTACATCCTGTGGCTGGATGATGTGGAACTGGATGACCTCCTCACTTGTAGCTGGTGCGACCGTCGTCACCTTTGATGGATTCGCTGCCTATCCCAAGTTAACGTCACCATGGGATCTTGTCGCCAGAGAACGTATCACCCACATGGGGACGACACCCCGATATCTTCAGGCATGCCGAAAACGGGTACGACCTGGTCGTGATTTTGACTTGTCCCAATTGCGAGTCATGTTCTCGACGGGTTCTCCCCTCATGCCTGAAGACTTTGATTATGTCTATGAACATGTCCAATCCGATCTCCTCTTGGCCTCCATTTCAGGAGGGACCGATATCTGTTCCTGCTTCTGTTTAGGAAATCCCACTTTACCCGTGCGCAAGACGGAACTACAAGCAGCGGGACTTGGTCTTGATGTTTGTGCCTACGACGAAGGTACGGCAGTGATAGGAGCTAAAGCTGAACTGGTTTGTCGCAAACCCTTTGTTGCGGCTCCCGTATGTTTCTTTGGAGATGACGATACCAAGTCAAAATACCGAAGTGCGTATTTCCGTGAAAATGATCCCGGTATTTGGTATCATGGAGATTTGGTGGAAGTGACAGGATCTGCGGGAGATTGTGGTGGATTCGTCATTCATGGACGTTCCGATACCACGCTCAAGCCGGGTGGTATCCGCATCGGAACTGCAGAGGTCTATCGGTTTGCTGAGGAAGTCGATATTGTGGATGATTCTCTAGTCATCGGAGATCAAGTCAAGGAGGGGCGACGAGCGGGTGATGTCAATGTCGTTCTGTTCGTCGTCCTAAAGGGCAACGCGGAATTAACTCCTGCCATTGAAGATGAGATTCGATCAACGATTCGTAAGGGTGCCTCTGATGCTCATGTCCCCTTCTTGATCAGACAAGTTAAGGGAATTCCATACACCAAATCAGGAAAGAAGGTTGAAATTGCCGTCCGAGATCTATTTGCAGGCATTGAACCAAAAAATGTTGGTGCATTACGAGATCCCACTGCCTTTGACGAGTATCGAACCATGGCTGAAGAGGGTCTGTATAAATGAGAGATGAAGGTGAAGCTATTCTCTGCTAGCACAATTTTGTATGATATCATATTTTCTTCCCCCTGTATACTTTGATGCGTCGAAGTTGTCGACATTCGAAGTGTCGTCTAGGCTTGCACAACAAATGGATGATTGTCGGCTCTGTTAGAGTATTGAAAAAACTCAGGGCTACGCTGTTCTAGTTCTTCAACATTCGACTTCTCTTGTCCCAGCACTGGTGGTCCTCTTTCTTTTCGCTTTCCTTGTTCTTCTTTCTTTCAACATCATCGGTTGGGGTCCATCTTTTCGCCTCCTGCAGCAAGTTTTGACCGGGATTGAGGAACGTGGAGAATTCATGAGAGGGTGATACTCCAATATCGGTAGAGCCTCAAAAAGCGAAATGGATGTCGTGCATCGTCTTCAATTTACAGTTAGCCAGTAAAAGCAAATTGCCACCATGCCGACGAAAAATCTCGGATCAAAAGAATGGCAATTTGGCTGAGCACGGCGGGCGCTGAACCACATGAAATATTTGTTAAATAACAGATGATCCGTTGCCGAGCACGGCGGCACATCGGCACGAGGGGGGTGCACGACGTCGATGTCCACATCCTCGCCCATCGAATACGAAATTCTCATCTAGCCTCCGTTCTTTGGCGAGAGAAAAACAACACCAACCCACCATACAACACACAACCAACGAAATCCCTCTTTCCTTTCCATCTATCGTCACACCTCAAGGATACTAAAATCGTTATGTCGTCGTCGTTATGGTACTCGTCACTGGTGGCCATCTCGGCTCTAGCGGCCGTCCCCTGGAATCCAACCGCTACTACTAGTCTTCCTACGAATCCTTTGTTGGTGACTGCCTTCGTACCGCAGCCAAACTACCACAAACAAGATAAACGACAGAACGATGATACACGATTGAACTATGTCGACGATGATGACACATCCGGCATGGAAGGAATGATGCATTTGACGGGCATTGTTCGAGGACGGATTCGTCGACCCTATAGAGGCAATGGGGTGGGCGACAATCGGCAGAACCAAGTGATCGAATTTGAGCCAGAGAAAGACGAGAACGTAGAACTGCCTCGCTTCGCGTCTCCTTCAATTCAAGAAATTGCATCATTTCTTGTATCGAAATTCTTTGCTACATCTTCAAGTGCGACCCACACATCGACTGACAATGAGGAAGTGGTCAATGTGAAGGGCCCTATCGTACTGGAACCACGCATCGTCTTGTCGACATCAAATGGCATGGAAAGGAAAGAGGGTGATCCATCGATCGCTGGCGTATCGTCATTAGTCGTCGAAGCCATATTGACAGCAGATTGTAGCCATCATGCTAGCGACATGATCTCTCAAACTTCAAGAACGAATCTTCCCTTGTTGGATCGACCTCTGCCTTTTTTCGTCAAGCAAAAAAGTCTTCCAGTTATTCCCTTCTTTGCGAATGTCATTGTGTCAGAATCACGTTCCGCCGTTGAAGGTGTGGAGGTCGTGAAGAAGACGTTCATTGGGAGCCATCAGGCTGTTGACATGATCTCTCAACCTTCAGCGAACCCCCCCTTGTTGGATCGATCACTTCCTTTTTTCATCAAACAAAAAAGTCTTCCATTTATTCCCTTCTTTGCGAATGTCATTGTGTCAGAATCACATTCCACAGGAATAGAACCGATGGATAATGATCATGACACTGGAGTTGTTGTCGTTGTTGTTGAAGATGATACGACGGCGAAGAAGACATTCGATGGGGGTCTTCTTCCAACCCCCATGGATGCTTTTCCTCAAAAGAAGGCGAAGAAGAATAATTCATTCCTCATGACATGGCCGACAATCCTAATACCAGATAAGGCAGCGAAGGAAGCCTTGGAATATACGCTAGAAACGTTTGGGACTAAATTTTCAACTTACCTTTCGACCACGATTTCACGATCATCATCGATGTCCGATGTGGTGGCGCGAGACTACGAGGATTCCTCCGCAGCCACCACCCCCCTTACTACCACAAGCACTGTCCCTCAAAAAGCCATTATGGAGGAAGAAAAAGAAGTGAAAACAACGATGATGGACTCAATCGTGGATTCCATCTCTACTACGTTATCTTCTTCTCTCCAACTTCCTTCGCCTTCTAGCACGATGGGACTATCCGTGAGACCCCGACCACCCCATTCTCCACCCAGGTTTGATCTACTACCAGTGTCGGCGGAATCAGTTATGGAGGAACATGAAGACGAAAACGAAGAGTCCGACGAGATGACTGTGAGTCCTTCCATGGTACTTGCAGCTACTACGACTACGACTGCTACTTCTCGTCCCATCAAACCTGCTACGACTAGTACTATTGTACATAGTCAACAAGAGAAGAAGAGTCTCCTTGATTTGAAAGAGATTGATAGCGTCTTGATGGAGGCGGAATGGGCGCTCAAATTGGCAGAAGCAGCCCTCCTTTTCTGATCATCATACATCATTATCAATTCTTTTGGACTGACTACTATACATTAAAGGACAAATGACTATGGTAGGGGAATTATATTCATCTTCTAATTGTGAAGTAGGAGACCAAGAAGTTGTTGGGATACGGTATAGTAGTCATCCAACGCAGGAGGAGAGGTCTGATACGATAGTACTAGTTTGTAGTACCCGTCCGAC
>Ga0194115_10006910_pt1 | contig 11402 bp, 15 predicted proteins | sample TA2MahsurfametaG_3_FD_148656 | JGI IMG/M metagenome (GOLD analysis project Ga0194115, IMG submission 148656) | Freshwater microbial communities from Lake Tanganyika, Tanzania - TA2015002 Mahale S4 surface | ecosystem: Environmental > Aquatic > Freshwater > Lake | place: Tanzania: Lake... | reverse complement strand
ATGAACTTGGCAGTCGACGCTCCGAGGACTGAGCCTCCGACGACATCGGCGGGGAAGTGTTTATTGTCTACGAGTCGGCTTGCTGCAATGAACCCAGCTAGAAGAAATGGTGCGTAGCACAAGATCGAAAAAATCCTTTCCCGCCGTACCGGCCGTGTTTGAGCCTTCCACCATTGGCCACTAACGGCATCAACTCTCCATTCATAAAGTTTGGATAACCCATAGCGTTGTTCAAGATAGAATGCGAGTAAGCCCAATCCGCAAAACGATAAACTAGAATGACCAGAGGGGAACGATACACGGGCAGCACTGTCCTCCCCGCTGGTGCAATACTGGTACGTATCGTCAGGTTCACAGATATCAAAAGATAGGTCTCAAGTATCCCACATAGAGTTTGATCGTATTCGTAAGAAGATTCGTCAGTCCTACACCAGTCGCATAGACGCAGACTGTTCGGTGGAGGTCATGAACACCCTGAAAGTAACTCAACGACCTTGAAATCCCATAACAGAACATGAGGAAAACGTGTATGGAAAATTTGATCACAACCTTCACCATTTAAAAAAACTCACAATTGAAGAAGAAATGGAAGGATTGCACCATAAACATAAAGTGCTCGATTCGACACAGTTTCTCCAAGAAATTCTTCGTTGAATACCTGGTTGACGACGTATTCTCCCGATTCCAACAGTTGATATGGGAGGTTTCTCTGTCTCGGATCGGGATGGATAGCTCTGAACATCATATCTATGACAAGGACGGAGATTGAGAAGATAAGTTCCGTCACGAGATGCGAGTGACCGTAGGACTTGAACGAATCAAATGTCGATTTCTCGCCCTGTAATAGATGAAAATCGGACCCTTCGTCGGAAGGATTTTGCGCCGTCTCCCGGGCAACTCGGGTTTCTCTGGTAGTAGCCTCTGGCATTTTGACTGACGTAACTACTTGACAGATAGAGGATGTGGGAGACGACACACACTCTGTTTCTGGCAGAGCAAATGTGAGAAGGAAAAAATCCCATACAAAAAAAGCGATTTTCGCCACCAACGAGAAATTCGAACCATAGACGCGTAGGATTAGATATTTCATTCACGAACGGGATCCAAATCTGAGTGGCGATTGGCTTAATAGCGAGCGCAGCCAACAACGGATTTTCGCAGGTGATGTTTTGGCGAGGACATTGTTTTTGAGAAGAGCAACATCACTTCTTCAAAGTCTGTCAACTACTACAGTACCACCCTCCAAGTCGAGAGCTGCATTCGCAAAGCGGGACAGAGAGGATATTACGACTTGGAAGCTTGGATTTGTACCACTACCCTCTATATAGGTCAACAGGATGAATACTCCAGAAATGAGCAGAGACGAGACTCAAGAGGCAATTGTTCCCGTAAAGGGAGTTCCATCCTTTGAATTGTTCCTCGACGATCTAGCGGAGTCTCCCATCCCCATGCAGAAGTCGGATGAATCAAGAGATGGACTGGAAGTCTCTACGGTCAATATCGAGGATTCACAGCGTGCTTCAAGGCTCGACGACGAAATGGACCGAACCAATCATGACGTAGAAGGCGGGGAGAGCGAAGAAGATCGTCATCGACGAGAAGAAGAGGAATCCATTGCTTTAGCTCGTGCATTAATGGCGGAAGAAGCTATGGCAGTCTCATACTCCATGTCTGTTGACTACCTAAGGAACAACAGAGATCAATTTTCAGAAGAAGATCTTGCCGCATTACAAGCTGCCATGGACGATGATGAGCCTTCCGATGGGCGCATGGACGAAAGTGACATGTCCTACGAGATGATGCTTCGTCTTGGTGAGCACCTTGGAGATGTCAAGACTGAGCGTTGGGAACGGATAGCTCATAAGAAGATTGATGGCCTTCCTACCTTTGCCTTCTCTCCGGACTTGGCCATCGGTATGGACCCGAACGATTGCTCGGTCAAGTGCCTAGTATGCCAATTTGGCTACGAGGAAGGTGAATGCCTCCGACGTTTACCCTGCGGTCACTGCTTTCATCGAGACTGCATAGACCAGTGGCTCCAAACAAAGGACTTTTGCCCCTACTGCCGAACACCAATCTTGGAGGAAGAATCTGCGAAGTAAGCCATAGCGATCTACTCCATTAGGCTACGGAGCGCAACCAAGAATCTTAGTAAGACTTTACTTACAATCAATAAACATGAAAGCTACGACACAAACATTACTTTGCTATGATTGATAATCAGGTTTTACGAATCCTTTTCTTCCACTCGCATGGGCATATTTGCCCGTCGAATGGGACCACTTGTCCGACGACGGACGATTCGGATCAGGCAAAGGGACTAAACTCAGCAACTAGGAAAAGATTTACAGTAGAGACTACTTTCTTTGCTTCGAAAAGAGACAGCCGACGCTCCATCGCTCGAATTCCTGCCCAGAGCTCAGTTGATGTCAAAAGCGGTTACCTCGCTCCAGGAAGTTACTCCCTCCAAGGAAGATGGATCTGTACGCCACAGTGCCACTCTAGACGCATGGAAGGACGATACAGTCGGAACGTCAGCCTTGTCGGGTATGTTTTTCGTCCCGTAGAATATGGATATATGGGGGTACGATGATGGCAAGGGGAAGGTCCAATTTTCTGTGTCCATACCTAGCATGGCGCGTGCCCTCTGACAAAGATTCAATAGGGCCGCAGATGGTTCGATGATCAAGTATAAGGCTTGACTCCAATATTTCTCTGCAGAATACGCCTTCGGACTGAGTTGACATGGGATCCGACCAAAGCCGGCTAGGCCTTCTTTCAAGGTTCTTGCAACTTCCTGAACATGTACCTCAGACCGACATTTAATCCCTCCCACAAGAGTGATATGGGGTTGAAACACTGGACCCTTCGTTCCACCTTGAGATAGCCTATGAATATGATGTTGCAATTCTCGGCTGTCCGCTAGGGGCGGTAGTAGCCACAAGGAAAGAGTAATTTCAGATGATGCAGGTACTTCTTCTTCGGGTATCTGAAGCCTTGGTTCCAACATTGACATGGCGGTTACTCGATCGTAATCAATCAGAAAGAGAGCTATGACCGGTATTAATGCGAAATAGGTTGAAAGAAACATATGCGAACGACGCACAAGTATTTCGACGTGCCTCTCTCCGGCGGGGAAGGTGCATAGACAGAAGGACTTGTCCAAAACTCAAAGAAAACCTTAGACGGTATCAACGTTACTTTCGAAGACGTGGTAATTCACAGTCAGTAGACATCCCCGGTCGATAAAACCGAACCGCACGATACGGTGTTCCGAAAGGGTGAATGAACATACTTCGAAGTCGCTTGGAACTATCCTTCTCAGTCAACTTGCCAAGGCCGCCGACGGTGATTTCGATGCCACGGGAAGTGATCGTATTAGTCGTATATCGACTCTACACTAGATGACAACTTTCTGGTATATTTCTTGAAAGGGTTGTTCGCTCTTTTAGTGTTTTATTTTAATCCTGCCAGTGCGCTAGTCACTCGATATTCCTGCTTGCATCCGAAAAGAGGTCCTGGTAGATACGATGACTACTCGAGAGTTTGCAACTCATTCCTTTCAGAGGCAGGTACGGTTCTATACAAGCAAGGAACCAATAGCGCTACCTGGGGATCTACTTTTTTAGTCGTCCGACGATGGGATATCCCTTCCTTTCTTCGAATGTTTTGATCCAATCTGCCAATACCTTCTTCTGCTTTTCTTCGAGATCATCTACACTGGTGTTCTCGATATCGGCTGGATCAAAACTCATCTTGGCGAGTGCACGGGATACGTCCTTCCCCGCGAATCGATTATATCCACCGCCGGCACCATAAAATTCCACTCCACCAAAGGACGTATCAAAGACTTTATCACCCGCTCCAACATAAATGGGTGCCGTGGCATACCCCTTTGGGACCTCCTGACTACTTTCACCCGTCGCCTTGGCTAAATCTTCCTTTGTCAATACCCGTGATTCCAGTTCCTTCAGTACGGTGTCGGGTACGAGTCGACCCTTCACTGGATAATTTCTGTAGTAGGTGAATTTCTCTATCCATCCCTCTAATTCCATTTTCTCACCAGAATTTAATTTGTCACAACCATCCAAGTCATCCAAAAATTCAGTATCGAACGACATTTTGGCTAAAGCGACACCACACTCATGACCCGCAAACGCCTCATATGGTCCATCGGGTCCATAAAAGTTCCGTCCATTCGAAACATCAAAGACAATCCCATGCACAGATAGATAGACAGGTTTGTCTTCCCCCGTCTTCTCATCCTTCTTCCCATCAAAGTTTATCAACTGTTTGGATGTAAAATTTCTTGGAGGATCGACCTCTGTCTTTTCTTCTTCGTCTTTCGTCTTTGATGACGAGACCATTTCTTGGGGGTGGACGTTCATCCAACGGTGACCCAGAAACACGACTGCCAAAATGATTATGTACTAAAATAGGGAAGGGTGGTTCAAAGAAAGCAGAGAAAATGAATAACTGATCGTTTCAAAAATCAATGTCAATTTTTCCATACATCAGTACGTACTCCAGCGCTTCCGTTAATGCCGGTGAAATTATCAATCGCAGATGTAAGGCCGTGAATCATTTGAACAACCAACAATCAACCCCAATTTGAGATTTGAGACAATGCAAAGGGAATCCATCTAATGCCTGTTGGTGGAGAGCGGCGAGGCTTGGATCTTTGGCTGCAGGTAACTCGTGACTTGGCGCAGACTAGAGCAAATGTCGAGACTCGTTCGATCACAACTTGAGTCGTGGAAGCAAACTTGTGACTGACTTCGATCAGTTCGCGTAGACCCCAAGTCGCTTACTCTCCCGCATTACATGTTCTGTTACCTTATAGGGGCTACCGTAATGAAGGAAGAAACTATGGTCGTCATTTTAACAGTCAAGGTAGAATTCAGTATGTATAGTATTGTATCCACCACATGATTGGATTGTGCATCTGCTACGTCAGTTCTCGGTCCGGCGCTCCAACACGAGAGGTCGAGGTCATTTCAACGTTGACAGTGCCGCCATCGCGGTGTTGAATAATCCGTTTTTCGGCTTCCAAAATGGAAGAATCACAAGTGATTTCAGCAAAGTAGATTGTCATATCCTCAAGCGATCGACCCTTCGTTTCTGGCAGCATATAGTACAAGAAGATCAGAACTATAACGGAAATCAAAGCAAGGAGCAAGAAGAAATTGCCCCAATTTCCGAGCAAGTTCACTGTACTCAAAAATGTGGACGACATGACTGTAGCGGTGACTCGATTGCAGAAGGTGGCAACGGACATCGCCTTGGCTCGGATACTGGTCGCAAAAACCTGCTCGGGACAGCGATGACACAAAACAAGCATCGGATAAGGAATGGCAGCCTACGTCGACAAAGATCCGATTCTTTCTGGCAATGACCGTACGTACCTCCGATGGTATCAGCCAAGCACCTGGTCCAGCACCAACACTAAACATGGCCATGTATAATGCTAAGCCCCCGATGGCCCACCCACTCCCATTCTGATCACCGACGTAACTGATCGCAACCAGAATCAGTGCTACAATCATCCCTGTCGATCAAATAATGAGAAAATGGCCACTGTAACCTCCGACATGACATGGACTCGTTTTTGTCACTTACCAATAAAGGAAATGAAAAACATTGGCCTTCTTCCGTATTTGTCAAAGTAGTATCCACCGATGAAAATAAACAGTAGTTTTACCATTCCTAGTAGCATCAAGATTCCCAATCTAGACTTTTCGGTTTCGATACCAGACTGTTCCAAAATATCCATTAGGTAGTATTGAATCGCATCGATACCGACGGCCTGCTGTGAGACAGCACTGGCGACACCGACAATCAACATACGACGAATGGCAGGAGTGGGAAAGAATATCATCCTCCAACCGACGTTCTCTTCCGCTATACGTTCACGCTCGATGGCTTCTTGAATATCACGAACAATCAGGTCGACATCGTACCCTGTCGTTTCATTCGTCATCATTTTTCGCTGCTGTGAGTCGACGTCTACAAAGCACTAGGGCGGTCCAGTGGACCACCCTGCATCATGAAACGCGATGAGCCTACCTTCTGGGTACAACAAGTGAAGAATTTCCTTGGCTTCGGGTATTCGTTGCTTCTCGACAAGATATCGTGGCGACTCGGGCATGATTGTTTGCACCAATATCATCATAAGGATAGGAAGTAGGCAACCTAGGGCCAACATTAATCTCCATTGAATACCCGCCTCGACGTTGAAAAACAATATACCAGAGAAGAATCCGAAGACTAGTCCAACGTTGATGGCGATTTCCGACCAAGTAACGAGACGTCCACGATGAGCTGGTGGTGAAATCTCGGCAATATACAATGGATCAATCGCAAGACCAAACCCTACTCCGATACCCACAAAGACCCTCCCAACCATCAGGACAGTGTAGTTCGGAGCCATGGCCATGATGACAAGACCAATTATGAACCCAAGGGCTGCCACTTGGAACGAATGCCGACGCCCATATCGATCACAAATCCAATGTGCGAATAGTGATCCCAGGATACTCCACATATTCAAGGAACCGACGAAGAGTTCTCTTTGGACATCGGTCAAGCCCATATCGCGTTGAATCAAACCACTCACATTAGTACTGACACCAATATCGTAGCCTAAATTGCACGAGTTAACAGCAGCACAGATTGCAAAAATAAATGTATGCCTGGTCACCTTGAGCGTCGACGTCGTCGTCGAAAAGTCTCGTAGGGGTTGATGTTCTGCGTGAGCGCTATAGACAGCCGACACATTTCCCTCGGAACTAGCCATTATTTCTCGTAGCTCGTAGCTAGAAGTCAACAAACTTTATCACCCTGAACCTCTAGTTCTGACTGTGTGACTGTCTCCCTTCGCCCCAACAGGCGTCATTTGTGGTTGCCATCGTTCAACAACAAAAGGGTTCGCGCAAAAAAAACGGCTACAATTTATGTTCGGATACTTTGGGGACCTCGTCCTGCTCGTTTGACACCTCCGATTCCATTGTCTACGGCTGATGCTGATGACGTCATTAAGAAGAGAAAACAGACGTTTTGTGGTCCGGAATACGAAAAACGGCCGACGGCGATGGCAGAACGAAAAACGAGGCTACGAAGGAAAGATCTACCGTCGGCTCAACAAGGTTGGGTGCCGCCACTCCGAGTCAGATTTCAACCCAAAGATAACGGAATAGGCTATTCGAACCGAAACCAATGACAGAGGAAGATATGAAAATGCAATCGCTTTAGATACTCACGTTTGACTCAACGTAAGCAACAAGAAGAGAAACACGAAAAGAAAAACCATCGCTTCATTTTCTGTGGGTGGAACATCTGTGACCACGAAAAATATTTTACGGAGAAAAGCATTCATCATTATGGAAGACCCGAAAACAATGAGTTCCTTCGACACAAGTTTAGGAAATGAGGATATGCCGAAGTCTTTGTTTCGAAAATGCTCCCCATATCGTGCTACTGATTCCTCAGTCCTTCCACCATGGTGGAAACGTATCACATTTTTGGTATTTGGCTTTACACAAAATGCCTTGTGTGGGGGGCTTATCTTCGGATGGGCATCAATCGATCAGTCGATCCTATCTGAACCTCTTGAGAATGGGGGGGCTGGTTTAAGACTCGATGAGACTACCAAGATCTTTACATGGGCGACGAGTATTTCCATGGTCTCTGCTCTCATCCTAGGTGGTGTTCTGGACTATAGCGGACCAAGACTCGCTTCTATGACTTCATGTTTGATCATCGCATTAGGATTCTTAATTTTTTCGTTTTCCAGCAGTATGGCTGGTTTTGCAACGGGGACCATCTTGATTGGTATGGGCGGTCCTGGGATTGGGAACTGTATCATCCATCTAGCACAACTCTTTCCAGGGAACCAGAATCTGGCCATGAGTTGTCTTAGTGGATCGATCGCCTTCAGCTTTTCTATGTTTGCCCTCTTCGATTCACTGTGGGACAACTATCCTGGTCTGTCCGTTCAGCACCTATTTGGTGCTTACGGCTTGTTGGTACTTGTTCTTGGATTCGGGGCCGTACTGTTGTACCCAGACGAACCGTACGAAGAGCTGATCGAAGATACGGATGAGGACGACATAAACGACGACGACCTCTTCGCAGATCCAGAGGGAGCACTACCTGATGAAACCAAACCAATGTTACGTATCAGTAGTGAACCAGAGCTCCACAAACATCCTGGGCACGCGCCGCCCCATATAAGCTTTGTTGTGGAACAGCCGTTCAACTCTTATCTGCGCGATAAAGATCGGATGGCGGAGCGAACGGTTTCATTCAGGGCTTCCCAAAAGTCTCTGGCGGAAGGAGGACCGCCCATGAGCTTGAAAGACGACTCACTTTGGAATCAGCTGAAGAGCCCTGAGTATCTCCGAGCATTGCTGGCATTTATGGTATCGACTTTTGTCACGAACTTTTATGTTGTCTCGTTGTCGACAGAGGTACGTTGTACGCCTGGCTCAGCTGCAAGTCGACTTGTTCGATAATCTCACAGTCACTACGGTTTGTCCTAATTGATAGTTGAAAGATCGTGAAGATTTCTCTGCAGATATACAGCACGAACTATCCAGGTGGTTCACCCTCATCATGGGAATGGGGATATTTGGTTCGTTGTCAGTTGGATGGCTACTTGACCGTATGGGTCTCGAGTTTTGCGCAGCAATAACGCTCTTTTTCGGCCAGATGCAGATGCTGCTAATCATATACGGGAGCCAGAAGGAATCCTGGATGTTACTCAGCTTTGTTGCGTACACTATCTTCCGCGCATTCTTATATCCAGTCTTTATTGGTTCTCTGACGTCTCGCCTTGGTTTCAAGTATTTCGGAATTTTGTTGGGTTTGGGTTTCGCCCTGTCAGGAACATTCCAGCTTCTGTTTCCTAAAGTGGTTGAGTTGACACAAGGAGACTGCCATTTGACGGCGGTAGGTACAGGTACGGACAGTTGCGACCACGGAAAGTGGCAGATCACGGAAGTCATTCAATTCATGGCGCTTGGAGTTATGTATATGATCCCCCTGCTCGACCGGCGTGATCGTATCAACCGAGAAGCACAGATTCGCGAGATATTGCTTGAAGAGTCGGCCATTGCAACATACGGAAGTACGCCGTAAAGAGACTACTTGCTACGAGGGCTTGCTAGCTAGTTTTCCTGCCCCACCCATCCCACACCTTGGCCGTACCGTCTACACCGAAATAGTATCTGCAACAGAGTCCATCTGAGAACTATGCCTTTTCGTCGTCCTAGTTTCATCTCCATCTAAATCATTTCCCTCCAGGAGGCTATAATCCAACGATGGTAGGCCCGGCATTGTGGGGAAGACTTCATTCCGAGGTTGTTGTTGTTGTTGTACTCGAAGGGTCCAAATTCGTTTTTCTTCCTCACTAATACTATTCCATTGTTGATCTAAAATGGACATAATCTCCTCGACTGGCATTTCCATATGATCCTTCCTTAACACATCAAAATTCTCATGAACAAATAATGAATAGGCGGTAGATGGAAGATTGTTGTTGTTATGACTTTCTGTGGTACTGGTGGTGGTAATCGTCGTCTTGTTGGAAGAACTGCGTTTCCGTTTTTGTTTCTTTCCCACTTCTTTAGAGGAAAAAAAAAACAGTAGAGAGACAGAGAGTTAGAGAGAGAGAGAGATAATGAGTCTGAACGTTTTTTTTAGGACGACCAAAGAAAACAAAAAGAGTTGCCACTCGCCCCGCAGTCCGCTCACCTTTCTTGTCTTCTTCGACTTGAATCCCTGCAGCAACCCGTCGTAATCTCCTTGCTCTATCTTCCGCTTGTTGTGCCTCATTTCGTAAAAATGTGATAAAATCTTGGATGGAAGAATCGGACATATTATTACTATTTTGCTTACTTGCTTGCCTTCATTACAGGAGAAGATATGGATTTAATGGATGGACGATGGTAAAGTACTTTCGTTTTGTCACACGAGTATCGTCGTTTGTAAAACTGTACAACAAGAAGGATGTCTGTTTCATCCGATCGGAAACATCGTCTCGGATAGTGTCGCTGTTGCTATGTATGGCAGTTGTGACGGAAAAAATCCACGGGTACAGGACGATCTGTCCGACTCCATAGTATATTCGGACTAGTACGACCGCTCCATAGCGTATACCGGATGCGTACCGTATGTATGTACCTATGCCGTAAAACAAAAGGAAATGTCAATTTCAAATTCTCACGCCGTCCCATCGGCATGTCTCGGTTCATTTCAATTCATCATCTGTCAGCTGGTTCGTACAAAGTGATCCTGCATCAATCACATTAATAATACCATTTCCCCAAGGAGAGTTCTTTTTGAGGGACGAAAGGGAATCATCTTCCCCGATCCGGATTCACTTGTGAAAACTTCCACATTTTTCTTTTGTTTCCCTAATGGATGAATCAAGACGCGTGATCATAGTAGGGGTCTCGCAAAAGTTCTTTCGTTGTCATAACACCCTGTGCAAACAGGGGTTCCTTTTTTTGTCGGAACTTCTCGCCAAAATCGGAAGTTCGGCCCAACGGACTTCAACGCGCTACACGTGTAACCTTCAAACGTCTGTTTTCGAAATTTAGCCGACTGTGTGCAAACAGCTCTGCGCTGGAATTGGAAATCGGAAATCGGAAGTTCATCGTAGTAGCGCAGCTTCATCGCTGTCATCATCACCAATCACCACCTACAAAGACTCTCACAATACTGCCACACATGAATCAACGACGTCTTCCCTATCCCACTGGGAGGGAGATTTCTCAAATGATTGGATGGTTGTTGTCGTAGTGACGACAAAACGCCGCCAACAACAAAAACAACAACACTGACAAGAGAGGGGTGATGACAAAACGAAGAGAGAGTCGATACCGTTCATGGATCGGTATTGACTGATGGGCAATGGGGGAGTGAATACTTTGGTCGTCGCCAGATTCAGGAACGCATGAAAGAAGGAGGACGGATCGGAAAAAAAGGTGCCGACTCTACAATTCTTCTTCATTATCAAAATCAATGCGACAACGAGGAGTCATTGATCGCTTGTCTTGGAAAGAATTGCACTGACAGTGAAGGTGATCTCGAAAAGAAGAAAACCCTCTACACAAACATACGCAGAGGACAACAAACTTTAGGCTCTATTGCATACATGGAGGGGCTGTCAACGTTGGAATGCATATGATTTCATTTACGGTTGATAACGGAATCATTTTACTTTCAATTCAACTCTATAGTGAAAAATATTTTTCTTCTGTAGTATACACTCCTGTTTTTGTTTTAGCACACCACTTGCTTTCTTGTATTCGAGGCAGCAGCAATCCCCGTGGCAACAACGACAGCAATGACAACAACAACAACAACAACAACGGGGAAAATCATTCACAGCGAAGAAA
>Ga0194115_10006908_pt1 | contig 11403 bp, 10 predicted proteins | sample TA2MahsurfametaG_3_FD_148656 | JGI IMG/M metagenome (GOLD analysis project Ga0194115, IMG submission 148656) | Freshwater microbial communities from Lake Tanganyika, Tanzania - TA2015002 Mahale S4 surface | ecosystem: Environmental > Aquatic > Freshwater > Lake | place: Tanzania: Lake... | reverse complement strand
ATACCTGAACCAGATAATCATCTCATCTTTTCTTTCATCCAATGTTGCCCTGATGTCTGGATAAAATGAAAACCGGTTTTTCCTTACTGAATTGATGATAAAATTTTTTTATTAATTTGTGTTAAATCTTTATAATGTACGATATTACTATAATTGGAGCAGGTATTGTTGGGCTCGCAACTGGTGTAAAAATCCTGCAATCAAGACCAGATTTGAAAATTGCAATTTTAGAAAAAGAGAATGAACTGGCAAAGCACCAAACTTCTAATAATTCTGGGGTAATCCACTCTGGGTTGTATTATAAGCCTGGGTCTTTAAAAGCAATAAATTGTATTAATGGCTACCGTGAGTTAATCAAGTTCTGTGAAGAAGAAGATATCCCATTTGAAATAACCGGCAAGGTGGTTGTAGCAACTCGTAAAGACCAATTACACATTCTTGATACATTGCTAGATAGGGGACTTCAGAACGGCTTAAATGGCACACGAAAGATAACCCTTGAGGAACTCAGAGAGTATGAACCATTTTGTGCAGGAGTTGGTGCAATTCATGTCCCACAAACTGGAATAGTAGATTATTCAAGAGTGGCACTAGCTTATGGTGAAAAAATCAAAAATTTAGGGGGTGAAATTTTTACAGGAAATAAGGTTTTAAAAATTGAAAAAAAGGAGTCATCTAATTATATAGAAACTTCAAAAAATACATTTAAAACTAAGTTGATTATTAATTGTGCTGGTTTATATTCTGATAAAGTGGCTAAACTGAGTGATCAATCAATAGATGATGTTAAAATAATTCCATTTAGAGGTGAGTATTTTAAAATTAAAAAGGAAAAAGAATATCTGGTTAAAAACTTAATTTATCCCGTGCCTGATCCTAATTTTCCTTTCTTGGGTGTTCATTTCACAAGGATGAAAAAAGGTGGAGTTGAGGCTGGTCCGAATGCCGTGCTCGCATTTCAAAGAGAGGGTTATAAAAAGTTCCAAATTAATTTAGCTGAATTTGCAGAAACACTTGCATGGCCTGGTTTTCAAAAAGTAGTAGGAAAATATTGGAAAACAGGGTTTGGTGAATTTTATAGATCTTTTTCAAAATCAGCTTTTACTAAAGCATTACAGGAATTAATTCCGGAAATCAAAGAGTCTGATCTCATAGAAGGGGGCTCAGGTGTTAGGGCACAGGCGTGCGACCGCACTGGTGGTTTATTAGATGATTTTGAAATAAGAGAATCTAAATTTGCTATCAATATCTTAAATGCACCATCTCCCGCCGCAACCAGCTCACTATCAATTGGCAATACTGTTTCTGAGATGGCTTTAAAAAGATTGATTTCATAATTTAAATAAAAAAAGTAATAAATTTATTTTCTTAATAATGTCATACGTTTTACTCTAATTCTAATCTGAGAATATCATTGTGGGGTTCAAACAGTCGCTTTCAAGATTATCCCCATAGTCCCTCAATAAAAATCAAACTCTGTAACACATTTTGCCACACACTTTCTAAAATTACCCTGACGAATGATTGGTCTAAAAAAAGGCTCTGATTTCATCAATGGTTAAAGCGCAGAATTATGAAAATTATGTGTAAAAACACTTGAAAAACTTAAGATATATGAGTAAATTTAGATCTATTGAGGTCCTCCTATATCCATATCTGTCATATTCTTATTTTCTTTTGCAGTCCACTGGCTATTTTTTCTCAATCTTATCAAGCACTTACTGGGTCACGGTTTGCAGGAAGTTTTAATATGTTTCAAAATCCTGCCTCTTCCATTGCTTCAAAAGATAGCATCGATTTCTATATTGCTTCGCTGCATGTAAACAATTATACCAATTTCATTCAATTAGGATACGCACCGCTTTTGAGGAAACAACCGACTACAACACTTGATTTTACGGCTGGTGATTTTGCAAGAGATCTGATGACCCAATTGAATCTGTCATTGGTGAGTGTCAAATACAAAATCAGTCCAAGGACTGCTATTGGTTTTGGAGTCAATCTTCGCAGCATGATCAATGTGCATACCAGTCACTATAACCTGACAGATTCTGCTACAGATATCATTTCGTTTCTTGAGCAAAACAGCGGCAGTCTCCCTTTCAAGGGAAATGCAGCTTCTTCTAATTGGTTGGAATATGCAGGAAACTTTTCACATCAGTTGATTGACAACAGAAAAATGATGCTGAATGCAGGTGCAAATCTCAGATTGAACAGAGGAATCCTTGGACTGGTTGGTAGAATTGACAGTCTCGAGTTTCAAAAGATAAATATCTTCGGAAATGATTTGTACACCATTACCAATGCTGATTTTATTTATGGTTATTCAACAACTGCAACTGCCTGGGACAATACCATCAGATTCAGGGAGAACCTTCGCAATGTGATGAGAGAAACAAAATGGGGAGCATCCATTGACATCGGAGCAGAATGGTTGATCAAAAATGAACGTGAATCTGATTGGTTTTATGAAGGCTTGGATTACAACTATACATGGAAAATAGGGTTTTCAATGTTGGATCTTGGTTTTGCCAGATACAGCTATTATCCGGGGAGTGCAAAAACCAATGGCATCAAAGATGCCATGACCCCGGAAATCTTATTGGATAAATTTGTCGGTGTTACGGATAATATTGGAAGTTTCAATGATACTGTATCCACTGTGGTTGAAAGCTTCACAAAGCTAAATGGAAATTTTAAAATATATCATCCATCCCGCCTTCATCTGAATACTGATCGAAGGCTGACATCTTATTTGTATCTAAATGTGTCCGGGAGTCTTCCATTTTCTGTTGTTAGCCGAGAAAATAATTATTCAGTGAATGACATGGCTGTTTTCTCCATCACTTCTCGTTATGAGCGCGAGAGATTCGGATTGTATTTGCCTCTTGTTTACAACACCAAAACAAAATTACATGTTGGTGCTGCACTTAGAGTGGGACCTATGATCATTGGGTTGAACAACTTGAATATTTTCAACAACAATTCAACTCTTCAAAATACCAGTGGATATGTATCGTTTCTGTTTAGAATAAGACCCAGGGAAAAGAAGCCTAGTTTTGATTTAATCAAATGTCCCAAGAGGGTTTTATAAGGTTTTTTTCATTCGTACGAGCTCAATACGGGTATCTGTTACCTCAAGAATTTCAAATTCAAATCTCCCGATTACGATTCGCTCTCTCACTTTCGGGATGGACTCATTGTAATGTATAATAAAGCCCGACAAGGTTTCGGAGTCATTCATCTCTAGTCCAAGTTTATATGTATCATTGATGTCTTCAATGCGCAGTCTGCCGGAGAATTCAAACTCATGTTCATTGATTTCCCTTTCAATCAATTCTTCTGTATCGTATTCATCCTTGATTTCCCCAAACAACTCCTCCAGCAGATCTTCCATCGTTACAATGCCAGAGGTGCCCCCGAATTCATCAACCACCCAAGCCATGCTTTTTCTTTCTTTGATCAGCAAATTCATGAGGTCGGTTGCGGTCATGCTTTCGGGAACAGTGGGTATGGTATGTATAACAGACTGGATAGAAGTTGGATTTTTGAAGAGAGATAATTGATGCACATATCCTAGAATATTGTCAATTGTTTTATCGTAAACAACCAGTTTACTGAGATTCGTTTCAATGAATTTTTGTTTCAGCTTCTCAATGCCATCGTTGATCTGAACCGACTCTATTTCTTTTCTTGGAACGAGACACTGACGAAGTTTTACGTATGGAAGTGTAAGGGCATTTTCAAACAATTCTTTGTTCAGCTCCTGGCTTTCGGTTGCTTTTTCATCTCTTGGCTGAATAAAGTTTTCTAATTCAAGTCGCGTGAAGGATGTTTTGTTTTTTCTGATATGTACATTGATCAGATTTTCCAACATCCATTCAGATATTTTTACAAACTTGTCTGCAATGGGATGAAAGAGCTTGTAAAAAAATGAAAAAATGGGTGTGAGAAAAAACATCAGGGTATCACTCTTGGATCCGAACAATGCCCTGCTGAAAAAGAAATAGAGCAGAAAGGATGCTGTTGATACAACCAAATCGAATAATATGCGGATGTAGAGGAAATAAGGGATCAAGTCATCCAGCAAATAACTTTCGATTTGTAGCCACAAAGGTGTCAGCAATTCATCCACAAAGAGCCCATAAATGACAAGCATGATGACAATCCCCACATTCATTGCATAAATGAATTTGGATGGTTCATCCAGGAATTGTGAAAGGATGCCAGCACTTTTAGAACGTTGTTTTTTTCTGAGTTCAACCGCCAAGCGGTTGAGTGAAACAAATCCAACTTCTATGCCGGCGAAAAATCCGGCCATTATGAATGCGATGAAAATGCCAAATAAGAAAAATGATCCCATGGGCAACAAAGATACATCAGTTCGCAATGAACTGTCTAACCAGTGCAATGACTTCTGCTGAAGCTCTTTCAATGTCATCATTTAAAACTACCTGATCAAACTGCTCCTTGTATTGCAGTTCCTCAGTAGCCTTGTTGATCCTGGTCATGATATTTTCTGCAGTGTCAGTCCCCCTTTTTTCAAGCCGCTCCTTCAAAACAGCAATGGATGGCGGTTCTATGAAAATGGACAAAACCAGATGTCCAAATTGTTTTTTTACGTTGAGGGCTCCTTTTACATCGATGTCTAATACTGGTAGTTTGCCCTCACTCCAGATGCGATTCAATTCCTCTACCGTAGTGCCATAATACAATCCGGGATACACCATTTCCCATTCTATAAAAGCATTATTTTCAATCAGCTTTTTGAACACTTCCTCGTTGGTAAAATGATAATCAATTCCTTCCTGCTCATTGCCCCTGATTTTTCTTGTAGTGGCAGAAACACTGAATGAGAGTTCTTTGGTAAATGCAGCCAACAACTTTGATTTGACAGTAGTTTTACCTGCCCCTGATGGAGCGGTGAGAATGATGATTTTCTTTTTATCTGTTTCAGGCATTATCAGGAATCAATTCTTTTGATGTTTGCACCAAGTGCATTCAAACGCTTGTCAATGTATTGGTAACCCCTGTCGATTTGTTCAATGTTTTGGATGACACTTTTTCCCTCAGCACTGAGCGCTGCGATCAAGAGTGCAACACCAGCACGGATATCCGGACTGGCCATTGTAATGCCCCGCAGGGCTTGTTCTCTTTCCAATCCAATCACTGCAGCACGATGGGGGTCGCATAAAATAATCCTTGCACCCATGTCAATCAGCTTGTCTACAAAGAACAGCCTGCTTTCAAACATTTTCTGGTGAATCAATACACTTCCTCTTGCTTGTGTGGCTACCACCAGCAGGATGCTCAGCAGATCAGGTGTGAGTCCAGGCCATGGATGATCATAGATGGTCAGTACTGATCCATCGATGAAATGCTGAATTTCATATACATCTTGAGATGGGATGATGATGTCGTCACCTTTGAATTCCATCTGAATTCCCAGCTGCTGAAATTTTTGAGGAATCATTCCCAGATGCTCAATTCCGGCATGCTTGATGGTGATATTGCTTTGGGTCATGGCAGCCAAACCAATAAAAGATCCTACTTCAATCATATCAGGCAACATGGCATGGGTGGTTCCGCCAAGTGAATCCACACCATCAATAATGAGTAAGTTGGATCCAATGCCTGTGATCTTTGCACCCATGCGGTTCAACATCTTGCAGAGTTGTTGAACATAAGGTTCGCATGCAGCATTGTAGATTGTTGTTTTCCCCTTTGCAAGGACAGCGGCGAAAATAATATTGGCAGTCCCGGTGACAGATGGCTCATCGAGCAAGAGATCTGTTCCAACCAATTGATTAGTATGCAACCTGAAAAATCCTTCTCCCTGGATGTATTCAAATTTCACACCCAGTTTTTCGAATCCAATGATATGCGTATCCAGTCTTCTTCTGCCTATTTTATCACCACCCGGTTTGGGGATGAAAGCTTTTTTGAATCTACCCAGCAGCGGACCCGCAATCATCACTGATCCGCGCAAGCGACTGCTGTTTTGCTGAAACGCGGGATCCTCCAGTTTTTCCAATGCAACCTGATCTGCTTTGAAAACACAGGTATGACGGTCCTTTCGGTCAACTTCTACACCTAAATCTGCCAGTAAATCAATCAGCAAATTGACATCTAATATGTCTGGTATGTTCTGAACTGTTACAGTTTCTGATGTAAGTAATACTGCACTGATGATTTGCAGTGCTTCATTTTTTGCACCCTGGGGAGTGATTTCACCTTTTAGTTGTATGCCACCCTGAACTTCAAATGCTTTCATGCAGATGCTTTATGGCAACGGTTATTTGAAACGCTTCTTGCCAAATTTTTGTTGTGGTCTGTTTTTGCCACCACCGCCATTGCGGTTACGTTGTTGGAATCCTCCTCCCTTGCCGCCACGCTTCATGAATCGGTCGTCGCGTTCTCTGTATGCTCTCACAAATGGGGTATTGGTAAATTCCAACTGTCCCTGGGTAATGGAATTCAATTCGCTGCGAATGCTTTCATCCGGAATCAATTCCTTGTGCCATGTATTATAGGCGAGCTTCATGTAATAAGCAATGATGTGCGCAAATCCTGATCGCTTTTCTTCATTCTCCTCGGCCATTGCTTTTGCAATTACCAATTCAAGGTGTTTGCCCAAATGAGAATACCGTGGGTATCTTTTTGGATAGGGAAGTGGTGCAGGTTTTGCCTGGAGTGACTCGCGGGTGGGAATGGGATAGGGGCTTTCTACGTCCAGGTTAAAATCAGCTATCAAAAAAAGATGATCCCAGAGCTTATGTCGATAATCTTCCACACTTTTTAAATGTGGATTGAAAAATCCCATCAACTCAATGACAGCCTGAGCATTTTTTTGTCTTCTTTCCTTGTCTTCTATCGAAAGTATATGATCCACCATTTTTTGCACATGTCTGCCGTATTCCCTCATTGCCAAATGTGGTCTCGTTGTATTATAATCCATCCTTGATGTTTGAAAGGAACAAAAATAGGGATTATAGGCGTATTTGATTAAAAATGGTCTGAAAGGGTGTCTTTTCATAATTTGCAGGATGTGCTTTTACAATGGGGTAGACATCAGTCGAGCGGAGCATATCAGGCTCAATAAAAAAGAAAAGCAACTGTCTGATGTTTTACTCAACCTTCAGCAGCCCATGGCAAGCGGATTCGAATATCCACTTTGGCCTGTAGTGAAACCCATTGATAAAGGGAACGACTTTACATTTGAAATGATGCACTGGGAATTCATTCCATCATATATCAAGTCTTCCGAAGCGCTTCTGCATTTTAGAAAAGGCGGATTCAATCCCAATACTGGAAAAAAAGATTTCCCACACAATACACTCAATGCAAGAGGCGAAGATGTCCTTCAGCGTCCCACTTACAAAGATGCAGCACTTCACCGCAGGTGTCTTGTGCTTTCATCCGGATTTTATGAATGGCGACATTATACGCCTGTGGGTGGAAAGGATACTGCATATCCTTATTATATCAGATTGAAAAACAGCGAATACTTTTTCATGGCAGGAATTTTCAATCCATGGTTGGATCATTCAACCGGTGAAATGGTCAACAGTTTTTCCATCCTTACCACCGCTGCCAATCCGCTGATGGAAAAAATCCACAACAAGAAAAAAAGAATGCCTGTGATTTTACCTGAGGAAGAGGCAGGAAGATGGATTCAATCCGATTTATCCATCCACGATATCCAACAACTTGCAGTCCATCAAATCAATGATGATGCAATGATGGCCTATACGATTCGCAAAGATTTCAGGCAAATCGAGGAGCCGCGTGAACCGTTTCAGTACGAGGAACTTCCTACACTCTGACGTATACTTTTTTCTTGTCCATCCAGTATCCGACAAACCAACAGAACAACATCAATGCAGCTGAATAGAAAAATGATCCAAATGGTCCGGGTGTGAGTTTTTGAAATACATCAAGGTTGATGGCCTCTTCATACGAACGACCTTTGGCATCGGTAAAAATATTGAACATGATGGGGACGAAGTCAGAGAGTAAATAAATAAAGAGGGGATTTTTTCCGAACACCTCGAAAAAATATGTCCAGTCTTTTCTGTAATTGGTTTTATCCAACACATATACCAACAAACTGATCAGCATCAGATCAATTCCACAGGTATAAAGGGTAAATGAGCCGGTCCACAGTTTCTTGTTGATTGGAAAACTATAATTCCAGCAATGAGCAATCGCCAACAGTACAGCACCACCGAGCAACAGTTTGGTCAGGGTTTCATAATCTTTGCCTTTTTCTCTCAGCATGACACCGGCATAATATCCAATGATCACATTCACGATGGAAGGAAATGTGCTCAGAAATCCTTCCGGATCAAATGGAACGCCCTCGCCCTTGTACATGTGACCTTCACCGATGAGCCATCGGTCGACTTTGATTTGAAAGCTTCCCATCATGGTATAATCACCTCCCAGGTACATCAATAGCCAGTATCCTAGTAAAAAAACAACACTCAACACGATGACGGATCTTTTCGAAAAATAATATATCATCAGTGAGGCAGCGCCATAACAGAGTGCGATGCGCTGAAGTACGCCAAACATTCTGGTGGTTTCAACCGGTTTCATCACCCATTCATTGGCCTCGTTCAATTTTACAAATGGAAACCAATAAAGCAAGTAGCCTATTAAGAAAATCAAAAAGGTTCTTTTGAATATTTTTCCCAATATAGCTGACTGATTCATTTTCTGAAACTTCGGCATGGTAAAGGCCATGGCATTTCCTACTGCAAACAAAAAGGAGGGAAACACAAGATCGGTTGGTGTGAATCCATGCCAGGCAGCATGTTCCAGCGGTGCAAAAGGTTCAGCGCCGGATCCTTGGTTGTTGACAATGATCATGAAGCATACTGTCATGCCCCTGAAAATATCAAGAGCAGTAAAGCGTTGTGAAGATGACATAAGCTGTTGATTGGTTGATGGAATGTACAAAAAAACTTATATTCTTTGATCATTCCTGAAATCATTTGCATCCACGCATGCAAACGAAAGGCTCCAAAAATTACTGGTGGCATGGAATGCAGCAGACCCTTTAAAAACTTCTTCCGATGTAAAGATCATTCGCATCAAAACAATTCGGGAGGCAATGAAGTATGACTTGAATGCGTTCACAGTATCACCCGGTCAAACCGTTCAAATCATTTTGGAGAATACAGATGCCATAGAGCACAACCTTGTTGTAACAAGACCAGGGATGCGCAAAAAAGTTGGCAAAGCCGGTGATGCCATGATGAAGGATGAAAAAGGAACAGAGAAAAACTATGTACCGAGTCTCCCTGAAGTAATGTTTGCCACACCATTTGTCAATCCAGGGCAATCATTTACACTCACTTTCAAGGCTCCTGCAAAAGCGGGGGATTATCCTTATATATGCACCTTCCCGGGTCACTGGACCTTGATGAATGGGGTGATGCATGTAAAATAGATCAGTGCAATTCAGGTTTCATCATCGGAAAAAGAAGCACATCCTGAATAGAGGGTTGATTGGTTAAGAGCATGCAAATTCTGTCAATGCCAAATCCAATGCCTGCTGTTGGGGGCATTCCATATTCCAGTGCACGCAGGAAATCATGATCGATGAACATCGCTTCATCATCACCGCGTTCCATGAGTTTGACTTGTTCTTCAAATCTTGCACGCTGATCAATCGGGTCGTTCAATTCAGTATAGGCGTTTGCAATTTCTTTTCCATTGACCATCAACTCAAATCGCTCCACCAAGCCTGCTTTGCTGCGGTGCTTTTTGGTAAGGGGACTCATTTCAATCGGGTAGTCGATGATAAAAGTTGGTTGGATATAATGGTGTTCGCATTTTTCTCCGAAAATTTCATCAATCATCTTGCCCTTGCCCATGGTATTGTCGACTTGCAACCCTAGTTTTTTGCAAACATCTCTAACCCCTACCTCATCCATCTCACTGATGTCAAAACCTGTATGTTCTTTGATGGCATCATACATGGTTACTCTCTTGAACGGAGCTTTGAAGCTGATTGTTTTACCATCTACTTCTGCATCTGTCGTTCCATTTACATCCATCGCCGCCTTTTCAAGCAACTGCTCGGTGGTGTCCATCATCCACAAATAATCTTTGTATGCAGTATAAAACTCTAAAACGGTAAACTCCGGATTATGTGTGCGGTCCATTCCCTCATTTCTGAAATTTCTGGAGAATTCATATACCCAATCAAATCCACCAACGATGAGTCGTTTCAAATACAATTCATTGGCTATGCGCAGGTACATGGGGATATCCAATGCATTGTGATGCGTTGTAAATGGCCTGGCTGCTGCTCCACCGGGGATGCTTTGCAATACAGGCGTATCCACTTCAATCGCGCCTCTGCTGTTTAAAAATTCTTTGATGGAATTGATCAGCTTTGAGCGTTTCAGAAATGTTTCTTTGACATGAGGATTGATGATCAGGTCTGCATACCGCTGACGGTAACGAAACTCTGGATCGGTTACTGCGTCAAATGTTTCTCCTTCTTTTTCCTTGACAACTGGAAGTGGCTTGAGTGATTTACTGAGCAGCGACAGTTCTTTCACATGCACAGATGTCTCACCTGTTTTAGTAGTGAAAACATATCCCTTTACACCAATGATGTCGCCGATGTCCAGTGTTTTCCATACTTGATCATAGAGGGTTTTGTCTTCACCCGGACACACATCATCTCTCTTAACGTAAATCTGAATTTTACCTGCATGGTCTTGCAACACTGCAAAACAGGCCTTCCCCATGTCGCGGATACCCATCAGTCGACCTGCCAGGCATACATCAGCAAACTCCGATTTATTCTCTTCACCCAGGTATGTTGATTTGATGTCGACGGAGGTGATATTGACTGGAAATGCAGGTGCAGGATAGGCGTCAATGCCAATTGCCTGCAATGCCTCCAATTTCTCTCTGCGGATTAGTTCTTGTTCTGACAAATGCTGCGTACTCATGCTTTTTCAATTCGCTGCAAAGGTAATCAGTTTGAGGAACTCAATAAGGACTGCCTGAAACACCCCATCCAAAAAGAGCGATATCATATTTGACTGGGTCTGCAGGATCAAAAGTTTTGAGTTGTGCAGTAAGTGTAATGGCAGTTTTCCAGTCACTTTTTTCAGATTCAATCAACTTCAATTCTTTGGCTACCCGCATCACATGCAGATCCAACGGACAAACCAACTGACTGGGCTGGATGTTTTTCCAAATACCGAAATCAATGCCACTTGGATCTTGTCGGACCATCCACCTCAAGTACATGTTCAATCGCTTGCAGCTGGATTGTTGTCTGGGAGATGGTATATGTTTTTTGGTTCTGTCAGGACTCTCCTCCAATGAGAAAAAGTAATCTTGGAAATGGTTCAATGCATGTTCAATGCTTTC
>Ga0194115_10006907_pt1 | contig 11406 bp, 7 predicted proteins | sample TA2MahsurfametaG_3_FD_148656 | JGI IMG/M metagenome (GOLD analysis project Ga0194115, IMG submission 148656) | Freshwater microbial communities from Lake Tanganyika, Tanzania - TA2015002 Mahale S4 surface | ecosystem: Environmental > Aquatic > Freshwater > Lake | place: Tanzania: Lake Tanganyika... | reverse complement strand
ACCGACGAATAGTACGACCGAATTACCCTTTGGATTAGATGTGGAATATCTTCAATCCTTAGTATGTGGAGCGATTGAGCCCTTTATGAACCCACCTACCATAGAAGAGAAGGAACCTCCCCCGCCTGCTGGATTTTGGAATCCAATCAAGGAGGAAACGAAGGAGGAACAAAAGGAGGGGAAAGTTTTACGTAATAGTTCTTTAATGGCAGAGGAAGATTTAATTCATTATACCTCAGCAGGAGAATCCGTCAAGACATTATTTCAAACATTTGAATATGGAGTGAAACGGAATCCACGTGCACCATGTTTGGGGAAACGGAAATCGGAAATGTCCTTATATACATGGAAGACCTATAGTCAAATCCAATCAGAGGCTGAAAAGATTGGAATGTATTTAAAAAATTTAGGTATCATCCCTGGGCAACGTGTCGGATTAAGTGGGAAGAATTCACCTGAATACCTAACAGCGATACAAGGTTGTTTTTGGGCTGGTGCGACCACGGTACGTGTTTCTTTTTTTCGGGAATGGTAGTCGTTCCTCCCTTTCTCTCTATCCTGTCAGCACCGAATCATCCTTTAAAAACACTGACTATTTTGCTCCGATCCCCCATTCATCAATCCTTTTTATAGGTTCCCATTTATGATACCTTTGGTGAAGAAGAGTGTCAATACATCCTAAAGGAAGCGGAAATTCAAGTCGTCTTTGTTGGTAAGGAAAATCTTACAAAGATGTCGTCATGGACGAAGACGATCCTGACAGTCAAACAGTTGATTGTTTGGGGGACTGATAACGACGATGCCTCCGGGATACCACCCGAGATGGCTGACATGGCAATTAGTTATCAAAATTGTATCAAGGCATCTTCCAATCCGGATCCTATCATTTCCTCTCCACCCAAACCAGATGATCTTGCCATAATCATGTATACCAGTGGTACCACGTAAGTCATTCGATGAATGAACAAGGAAATGATTGAGTTGCATCTAGAAAGAGAATCCTATCTTTCTCATCTTGAATTTTCATTTTTCACTTGTATGTCCTTTTTTTTGATCGATCGACAGGGGTATGCCAAAGGGAGTGATGTTACCGCATTCCGCCTTAGTCGCTACTATCGCATCGATGGAACGATACTTTGTCTTGGTGGGTACCCCACTGACAGAAGATGATGTCTTCATGTCCTATCTTCCACTTGCCCATGTCTTTGACTTTTTCTGTGAGTGTTTCTTCTTGTACCGTGGAGCGAAGATTGGCTACTACCGCGGAGATCAGAAGACATTGGTCGATGATATCGGAGCGTTGAAACCAACTATCTTCGTAGGCGTACCCCGTGTCTTTGAGCGGATTTACAAACGTGTCAGTGCCATGATGGATGAGGGCTTACCTGTGAAGAAGATGCTATTCCAATTCTTTTTTGATCGAAAATTGGCCGAATTGAATAAGGGTACCAAATTTGATCAAGCAAGTCTGGTCGGAGATGCATTGGTCTTTGCAAAGATTAAGGAACGTTTGGGTGGACGAGTTCGTCTCATCTGTAGTGGAGGAGCCCCATTGCCACAACATTTGGAAGACTGGCTCAAGGTGACGATGTGTTGTCCTATCGTTCAAGGGTATGGGTTAACCGAAACATGCGCTGCCAGTTGTGTCTCTATGCCCGATCGAGCAGACCAGCGAGGGACGGTCGGTCCTCCCCTTTTCTCTACCGAATGTAAATTGGCACCCGTTCCTGACATGGGGTATGACGGTACCCCCCAGGGAGGTGGTGAGATTTGTTTCCGTGGACCCAGTATTATGACTGGGTACTACCAAAAGCCAGATATCACCGCCGAAGTCCTGACGACGGATGGTTGGTTCCATACTGGTGACATTGGTCAAGTCGGTATGAATGGTTGTGTGAAGATTGTCGATCGGAAGAAACAATTATTCAAACTATCACAGGGAGAATACGTGTCCCCCGAAAAGGTAGAGGGCATTGCTGGGAAGAGTCAACTTGTGGGTCAGATCTGGGTCCATGGGACATCGACAGAATCATTCCTATTAGCTGTCATCGTTCCGAGTGAGGCTGCCTTTCAGAAACATGGTGGGAAGGAAGTCGCAGTCAATTCGAAAGATCTGGAATTGGCTGTCCTAGAAGATTTAGAAAAGGTATGCCGGGCTGAAAAACTCAAGGGATATGAAATTCCCAAGGCAGTTATTTTCCATAAGGAGGAATGGACACCGGAATCTGGCTTCGTTACACCCTCCTTTAAACTCAAACGTCCGACACTCCAAAAACATTTTGCCGATGAGATCCATTCCCTGTATGCTACCTTCCACCAAACGACGCTACAGTCGTAAACGGATGTAGCGGTACCCCAACCGACGAGACTCTTTCTACACAGCGGACTAAAGGGCCTTCAAGGCCATTGCCATTTCATGTATCGATATAAGTAGATGTATATTCACTGTCAGTATTTTCCCTTCACATTGATCTCTCTTCATATCATACAACCCCCCGTCCCCCGTCCAACTTTCTTACTACGGCTAAAACTGTCCCGAAGACGTTACACGCAATCCCGCGGGACAGGTTGTTTCGTCTACGGTATGTCTTTCCGGTAGATCATATCGTATGTATGTTATCACATACCGGTATCCGTTCCATGTGATCCGAGGCGTACATACATACAAAGTTGGCGCCAAAAAGATCGCATTTGTATGACGGGGAATCACACGAAAGGAATCTCTACCCATCGCCACACGGATAAGCTACAGTTTCTCTAACGACTGTTCGAGGAGGACGCAGCAGATGCTTCCATCACCGTGCCTGACGCCCAATACCTGTTCAGAACGAAGGAAACAAGCAAAAGTGATATGAATTGGGAAGCAGTCCATGATGCCATTTCCAATCAAGACGATGTCGAGCTTGACGTACTGCTATCGAGTCGGAAACGGCCGATATGGAACGACTACATAACCACGAATATTGAATCGGGAACAGCTCCCTTTCTTCACATGGCGGCGTCAGTAGATGACCCAGTGAAAGCTCTTACAATGATGAAGATTCTGTTGAAATCTGGAATGGATGTGAATGTCTTGGATGCCGATGGGAGGACAGCACTCATGGCGATTCTAGAGACTGGCATCGAGGGTCTCTTCGACCGTGCTGTACTTCTTCTAGATCACGGTACTGACCTCAACATTCTTGACAAGAACAATGATACATCGTTCTTCGTTGCTTGGCGGAGACGCCATCTCGCAGCAGTATATGGCGCAGAACATAACTTCGTCCTGTCGAGCATCGTCGAGCGGATGCTGGACAAGGGGATCAATCTTTGTACTACAGACAGTTCGGGTAGGACACCTCTCATGTTAATTTGTGGAGATGACACCTTCGTTGATTCTCGTCGACTCAAATCAATCCTCGAGCGTATCCTGACACGTATGGATGAAACACAACGAAGTTCCTGTCTGAATGCATTAGACAAGGAAGGAAAATCAGTCCTATTACATGCGATGGATCTGATGAAACCGACTGATATTGTTCTCAAACTACTCGAGTTATCAGCGAACCCCTTCGTGGGAGATCCAACTGGTTCTAAGTTGTTTTTCAGGCTGATATATGGCGAACCCAAAAGGGGCTGTATTGTCGATTTGAGTGCGCCAAAAGAGAAAGACAAGACTCTTGAGGTGATTACCAAGCTAGTTGAACTTGGATTGGATCCAACGGTCGTTGATCACAACGGAGGGACGGCATTTCACGTCCTGGCGCAATCCTCGAATTATGACTACCTGGACGATGAGGTGGAGCAACTCGTCGAACTTCTATGGAAGTTGGGAGTTGACATTTGTGCTACCGACAAACTCGGTAGAACTCCTCTCATGCTTGCATATGGCAGACCGGAGGAGTCTAATCCTTTTGAATTGGCGAATCTTTTTCTTGACCGATTGAATCCATGCAAGAGGACGGAATATGTTAACGCAACCGATCTTCAAGGAAAATCCACATTGTGGTATGCATCACATTCCTACGCACCAGGTGTAATGGTCCTACTGCTGCTCGGACTATCTGCGAATCCATTCGTCGGTGACGATCCGACGGGTTCGGAATTATTTTTGGATTTGTTGGATTTTGCATTCGAAGGCCGTCCAGATCGGTCCATTCCCGAAGAGTCACTTGACGAGGACGTTTGGTTCGACGACGAGTTCTTGATCGATTTTTTTGATGATTACGACGATCCTGTATTATGGAATACTGTCAATGAAGAAAATCAAGATGATACCCTTGAAGCGATCAACACGCTGATTGATCTTGGATGCAATCCAAAGGCATTTGAGATCACCCAACGGGGGACGCCTTTTCATATTTTGGCTAGATCGCAGACCATAGACTTCCCAGAAGCCGTTTTGATTCCACTGATGGATAGTCTGACAAGCTGGGGCGTGGACATTTGTACTAGTGATCTCAAGGGTAGGACGCCTCTCATGGAAGTATGCGCCAACAGACGCTGCCACCGTCCTGTGAACCTACTTGATATATTTCTTGCGCGAGTGGATAAGAACAAAAGAATTGCCCATATTAATGCCTTGGACAACAAGGGAAGATCCGCATTGATCCACGCGACGAAGAGTAAACAGCCAGACGTGGTCGTACTTCGACTTTTGGAGTACTCAGCGAATCCATTTATTGGTGTGGATTCTACTGGATCCTACCTGTTCTTGAGTTTCTTGCACAAGGCGGTACAAGATGAAGGTTGGGAGAACCGGATTGAGACTGGTCAAGGGGCGTCTCACGAAGCGCTTTCGACGCTTCTTCACCTTGGGTATAATTTCCGCGCCTGTAATCCAAAGGGCGAGTCACCCCTACATGTGATGGGAGAAGCATTTTGTTTCAAGGCAGAAATATCCCACCTGGAACGAATGGCTCGGTTTATGGTCTCTAGCGGCGCTGATAGATGGGCTGAAGATAACCGTGGCAGGACCCCACTCATGTTGGCATGTGCTAGCATCCGACAAGAAGGCTCCGTTACGATCGATGCCCTGGTTGTTGACATGGAAGAACATCTAGACTTGAGAACTGCATACGTCAACAAACTCGATAATGATGGAAAATCCGTATTTGACTATGCCATGGAGTCTCAGGAACAGGATCAAGTCGTTCTTCGCCTGTTGGAGCTCTCAGCCAATCCCTTCATTGGGGATCCAACGGGTTCAAAGGTGCTTCTTCGATTCTTACGAGAAGATGCTCCTTATGTAGATTATTCGACGATCAGGAAGCTTCTTGATGTGGGCAGCAATCCGAATACTCCCGATGAAAGCGGACGAACAGCTCTGCATCTTTTTGTTCTGAGATTACGAAAGCGTTTCTTCGACAAACGGATCCTCTCTGCCCTGTTGGACTATGGCGCAGATTCTACGATCCGAGATAAGGAAGGCAATGTCGCCCTAAATTATGCAGGTACAAGCTGGGGTGCTGATTCTACCTTCATCTTTACATTGCTCCAACGGATGGTTAGCCAGGGTGAGTGGAATAACTTGTAGGGAAAAACTACGAGCGACGTGGGGTGTTCAACGTCCATTTGACATGGCACGAATTGAGAGGACGGATGTGGGAGACGACGGCATGGACGCTATCACTATTTTTTGCTTTCTAGATGGATGATTCCGACTCTACTTGGTCCATTCTGTTGATAAGTAGGTCTTTGCTGAAAGCGAATCCGAGCTGTAGTACCCATACTTTGGTTTAGAGTCAAAGCGCATACATCTCCATCCAGAGTTCCTTCCAACACTATTGTGACTGTGACGCCATAGTACACATGTACGTATGATATAGTACATTCAATGAGAGGACTCATCCGATCTGATCCACGGACCCAGCATAGGTGCTTCATTCTCTGTCATTGTCTTCGAATTCGTACGATACCAGAAACATAATGACAAATATATCCCACATTCTCTTCATCGATGTCAACAATATTAGACCCACCAGGATACTTCTATCATCACGGAAGAGGGAAACATCTACTTGTACGACCGGATGATGATCCCAATCGGCCACGATATTCCCTTCATTGTTGTCTTTGTAACTGTCTCGACCTTTTGATCATTTGTCTCATCCTGACCTTCATGGTATTCATGTTCTGGTTGCCCTACTATCTGTACAAGAACTATGGTAGTGGGAACTAGTATATAGAACGTGCGTGGAATATCTGCGTGTGCGGACAATGGTGACTGGGTCCAACGATTTTCCCTTGTGAAGGAATTGTCCGCACAACGCTATAAAATTGGCATGACCCCAGTATGTCATGCAATCTACGCATTCCATGCATATACGTGCTTACGTGCAGAAATGACTCATATCCATCAGGTGCAAGATTTTCAGAATTGATTTGATCTGATTTGATGTTCTCATAGTACGGACGACTTGAGATATGAGCAGAACTTTCCCAATGGACAAAATCTTGAACGAGAAGTGCCCCGAAATCTTGAAACATACCAACGATTCCAAGCATGGCAGTGAGTGGTTCAGGTCAATCTTCCATAGATGGAGAGAGAGAGATAAGAAAAAAGAGAGAGAAAGAACAGAGAGATAGAATGAGAAGAGTCCAACGGCTTGCCAACGCGATCGAATACTTACTCTGCGCTTCAAGACTTAGTTGGCGATTCAAACCCTCATTGACTATGTTCGAAGATACAACAACTTGCTGGGTGGGGTAATTACAGTATTTCCCAGCATTGGAGGGTCATTATCAAGACAAGTTACGGGACTTTTGATGAGAATGTAAGAATTACTGGATCGACGACTTTTGCCATCAATGTTTCCAAGCTAGCAACTTGTGTCATCTACGGGCTACTGTCGGACGAAGAAGAACCAAGATTGCATTAATCTATCCAGGTTTCCGATTACAGCCACGATCTCAAAATGACAATGTAGAGGACTTTGATACATTGGATGTCAGTACCTATCGTAGGCTCTCACCGAAAAAAGATCCCTAGTTTTCTTGATTATGCTCTTATGTAATACTTATAGATACGATGATTACCTGTCTTCCTCACTCGCCCGTCCTTCGACCGTATCGCTTGATGGCCACGCATCAAGGACCGACAACAACTTGCTGATGATGACAGTGAGACAAAACGCTTCTGCAAAAGGAACGAACCACCCACTACGGTACACTAGAAGGACAAAAAGAAACGGAACAGCGACTTCTGTTCACACACCTGTGAGATATATCACCACAAGGTACATCGAACGAGTGAGCTCTGCGAGGTAATCGGGGTTTTGTTTGGGTCCTATTTCTGTCAGCATTCAAAGCATAGTTTGGAACAGAATTCCGAGAAAAAAGACTGAATTCTTCCCATTCTTCCTTTATCCGTTAGAACAAATCAAGGCTATGATGCGTAGGACTATCATGTTCTTTCTACTGCAATGTACAAGACATGTGACTATGGTACGGTGTCGATCGGCAGCCTTTGTAGGATCTTTGAGTAGTCAAGGGAGACACGCATTCAGTTCGACAACCTCCGAATCTGATCTAGTCCAACCACATCAAACCCCGTCGTCAAGATTATTTTCTACCTTTCTTCGTGATCAAGATGATCTATTGGAGGAATCGGGATATCGACGTCCGGTCGTACAGTGGTATCCAGGTCATATTGCAAAGGCAGAACAACAACTCGCTGAGACACTCAAGGCGGTCGATGTCGTCGTGGAAGTCCGAGATGCTAGAGCATGTAAGGCGACGGCCCATCCAAGAGTCGGAGAATGGTGTGCCGGTCGGCCACGAATCGTCGTCTTGACACATTTAGATATGATCCCCAAACAGGCAGCGGCGGAATGGCGTCGAGCCTACGAAACCTTGGGTGCCGAACGGTGGGATGATGCACCCATCAATTCACAGGTTGCGAATCAAGCCCAGCAGGCCCGAGATTTACGATTCCAATATACCTCCAAGACTGGAGGACGGAATGATCGACCCAATAAGGCAATTACACCCGTCGAACAGGTCCTCTTCGTTGATGCGAAACAAGGTCAAGGTATCCATGCACTTCATCGTGCCATTTTCAAGGCTGGTTCCCACGTCCAAGAACGAAGAGAACGTCGTGGTCTCAAATCTAGACCTTTACGTGTGGGGATTATTGGATACCCCAACGTTGGAAAGGTGAGTTTTAAAGTCAACGAGGCTATTATTTTGGGTACCATATTTGATCATGTCCTGCCTTATATGCACGTTGCTAATGCATTTTTCTTTCCGTCCGCAGTCGGCGTTGATCAATCGAATTCTGGGACGAAACCGAGCTCGAAGTGCGAATACTCCTGGTGTTACCCGTAGTTTACAGTGGATCCGAGTGAAGACTGAGGAATCAAAAACTTCTCTGGCAAAGGAATTTGAACTGTTGGACAGTCCGGGGATCATTCCCGCAAAGATGGTAGATCAGTCCGACGCCTTGTTATTAGCTGCTTGCAACTGTATCGGACAGGCAGCGTATGATAACCAGGCAGTCGCAGCGTATTTATGTGAATGGCTCAAGGCGATACACATAATGAAGAAGGAAGGTATCACGTGTCCAGAATGGCGAAGAGAGTGCAAGACACGGTACGGGTTTGATCCACTTTCGAAATCGGAAACGACGGGAGACTATCTGACTGGTGAAGATATGCTATTCTTGGTGGCAGACAATACTTGCTGTGGAGACCCAGAAGATGCATCACGGAAAATCCTTCAAGATTTCCGATCGGGGCGGATGGGACCGATTTCATTACAAATTGCTCCGGAAAGTGAAACCGATGATGGTCACTTGGCAATCAAATTTGGTGAAGATGAGGAACGACAACAGGTACGAATCGATCGAGCAAGGGCATTACAGCAAGCTCAGGAAGATCGTGCACGACAGGCTGCGGTCATCGCCAAGGAGCGTGGACTTGAGTTACCACCAGTGATTAATACTGGAGTCCAACAGAAGAACGGTGATGACGTCGGGAAAGGCTTGTTTGATGGATGGTAATCTCTACAACCAAATCCTTTCCATAATGATTTAGAGTTTTTTTTCCGTTCCTTACTATATGGAAATCGCTGTCAGTAGCATATACCTGTGACTACCGCCACAACTTTCGACGTTCATTTTCACCGCCCCCCCACCTGCTTTCCGCGCGGAAGGATGGTTGGTCGACATTCCATAGTGTGATCATTCGGCCGAGAATATCAGCGCCTTTCGGTCATCCCACCAAAATAAACGTATGGCCATTCTCAATCTCTTACGATAATGCCATTCGCATCTGCCGCCTCACCTTTTCCACCGCCTGACTCACTTGTAATCCAAGAATACTAAGTTCATGGTAACCTATCCCAAAGATGAGACCTGCTAGGTGTGCCATATGTGCAATATTATCCTTCTTCACGCCATGGTGTTCCCATGGTGCTAGATACCCCAGAAGACTCGTACCCATCAACAGCCACAAGAGGTATTGTGCCTGCAGAGAGATCGGAATGACACCCCACAGTAGGAATCCTAATGGATGGTATGGTTCCGCCCGCGCCTTAATCGCAAATAATGCCATGGTGACTCCTGATAATCCAAGGGAAGAACCTCCACCACTCCGACGATTCGTCAACATAGATTCTGCAACGTTACTAAAGATAGCACTAGAAACCAATAATGGCCAAATGGTCACACTCGTATCCGTCTTCTTCACCATGGTAAATCGTCGTTGTGTTCGCTGTTGTTGTTGGATTAGACGATAGACACTAGGTCCAAAATTCGAAAGTGCCAATAAGTTAAAGAATAGATGAGAAGGGGAAATATGAGACAGGGATGATAAGATCAACGAAGCTCCCAAAGTCTTTTTCGTGTTTTGTTGACTATTGATGAACCATGTCGATAAGATATAGTTCTGTCGATGAGTGACAAGGGGGACCTGCCAAAGACTGAAGATAGCAATACACGAAATCATCGTCCAAAAGAGTGATGGACTAAGTTCATGCAAGGTAACAAAATACATCCGGATGTTTGAAAGGAAAGACGATGGTTGATTTCCCTGACGACGTGTCTCAGGAAATGACCGTTGTTGATAGTATTGTCGATCCTCTTGTCGTTGTTGATATTGTTGCTGTTGTTGAAGCCACTCTTCATGTTCATTCCTTTGGATAGAAGACCTATACCCATGATAGGATGGATTCAACTCGATTGACCCACCTCTACCAGTGGTAAGTGCTGCTGCTGCTGCTCCTCCTCCACGACATTCAAGTCCTCGATAGTGTGACACCAAAAGGGGTCTCGTCCAATATGATGATGAAGACGACGAACCATGATTTGGTCGAATCTGAATCAGGACGAGGGACAATGTCACCACGATGGATAAGACCGGACGCTGAACCATAGCAAGGCAGAAGACAGGCACGGATTACTATGCTTTCAACTCGTATGCACGGACATCCCTCATAGTGCGAATGAGGTGACAATCGTGTGGTGACACATCAAGAGGACGGAGAGCAGATATGAAAGCATATCCGGGGTGTTTCGAAACGTGTATTGGCTGTCGTCACTACATCGCGACCGATTAAGTATGTACGCATGTACCTGAAACGATCTCGTGTTTGATAGGTAAGTGGACGTCAGCAGGGGAAACGTGTTAGCTGCCTCGGCGGCGGTTGCATTCACTGTCAAAAAACATCATTAGCAAAAGAAACAAACCTTGACTGCGAAAGAATGGCCTCAAGAATAGTATGGCGACCCCTAGTGGGTGGTGTTCTATGGACTGGGGCAGGAATCGGGGCGGGGAAGGGAATTCTGTTGGCCCATTCGACAATCCTTGGTGGTGGAGGGGGCTTAGTCGGCGCGTCGGTTGGTTGTGGGACTTTGTTGGTCTTATTCCCTCTCGGAGTCGCACGAGGTATCATTCAAGGTGTTCAAGAGATTGTCCAGATACATTGTCGACCTGCTTTACAACAGGTATTCGATCAACATTTAGCAACATCGACCTCCGCCTCTGAATCCCCAACTCTTTCGGAAGGAAACCAGAAAGTGGTACTGGAGGAGTTAATGTTGGGGAGTGGATGGCAAGGTCGTCTGGTACGGAGCTTGGCAAGTCCCTTCTTGCCCTCAATGACTCAGATGTTGCAAGAACTCGCTGACTTGAAGGCGGCGACGAATGCTAGCAACGATGCAAGTCTCTCAGACTCTCATGCTATGGTGGCCATGGCCGATGGATGGATTCAAGAATTCTTGCAAACCAAGAAAGACTCTATTACCACCTTCGGCCTCCTTGGATATGCTGGGATTGTTGGTCTTGGTGTTGGTCTTGATTATTCCTATAGAAGGGTCCATGAGTGGAAACCACCATTTGATTTAGAAGAGAATCCAGTCGACTCTATCGAAACTTCGCGAACTAGTCCTCCACCAACGATATCCACCAACCTGCCGAAAATGCA
>Ga0194115_10006906_pt1 | contig 11407 bp, 5 predicted proteins | sample TA2MahsurfametaG_3_FD_148656 | JGI IMG/M metagenome (GOLD analysis project Ga0194115, IMG submission 148656) | Freshwater microbial communities from Lake Tanganyika, Tanzania - TA2015002 Mahale S4 surface | ecosystem: Environmental > Aquatic > Freshwater > Lake | place: Tanzania: Lake Tanganyika... | reverse complement strand
GAGGATGATGTTTGGTTGTCACACTCGAAGATCAAGAAAGCAATGGGGATGCCCAAGGCTCACAATGAGAATAATATTCCCTCACTTGTTCACTACATTATTATGAAACGTTCATTCCTTATCAGAAATATCTTGGGACTACTTCGTACGGTTGTGTCATGGACACATCATCATCACGAGAAGAACAAAGTTCCTACTAGTACTAGTAGGACTATTCCTCCTTCTTGGACTCGTCGAGATTGGATGGGAGGCGTGGCAGGTGTGATGGGGACGACATTGGTCAACCCAGAACAATCCTTTGCTGCACTACCACCAACAGCACCAACAGAACAATCACCACTACTACGACCACCAACCACAACAACAACCACTATATCAGACGTCGGCGGTAGTACGTCTCTTCCAGTAGCGACATATCCATCGGCTGGACGGTATTACTTTCCAACCTTAACACCACCCTTTAATGGGAGAGCGACGTATCGATATACATTAGGAAGAAATACATGGGCCTTCGAACAATTATTGACATTCGCAAATGTAACGGCGACGATACGTTGTAATGTCATCCAATTACAAGAAACTGGTGGATTGTGGGTCCATAGTCCACAATGGCCGACGGGAGAATTGTGTCATCTATTAGATGAATTACATGCTCCTGTGGAACATGTCATATTACCATGTAATGCCTTTGAACATAAGGCACCGATGAAAGCCTTTTTACAAAAATATCCTACTGCCAAGGTATGGATCTCACCAGGACAATTTGGTCCATTAGGGATATGTGGTACAACTTTGAACGAACCATGTAATATGGGATATCGTGTTGATGGTATCCTTGGATCGAAAGATGATGGATCACCAACGCCATCATGGGCAAATGAATTTGATATTGCTACATTATATGTTGAATTACCAAAAAATGCAGGACCAGTCTCAGAAGTTGCCTTTTGTCATCGTCCCACCAAGACATTAGTTGTGACGGATGCGGTAGTCTATATTCCCAGTGGTACACCACCTGATATCTTTTCGACATACTTTGATAATAATGTGATTCAGAATGATTCCAATTTTTGGGCGAAATCGGTATTACAGGCAGTCTTTTTACCATTACGGACTGATTCGGAAGGAAAGTATCCTGGATATGAAGCGATTAAAGATCGATTAATCCGTGCTCCCATCCTTCGTGCCCTCGTCGATGGACGTGCACCAGATGCTGTCCGGAATTGGATTGATGAAATAACATCCTCTACTTCAACAACAGCATCAACAACATCATGGGATTATGATCGGATCATTACGAGTCACTTTACATCACCCATATCCGCTACACCCAAGGATGTCCGTGCAACCTTTTCCTATTTATTTTCAAATGACCCTATAGCCTTAGAAAGGGATCTCCCACCGGTATCTTGTCAAGATTGGGAATTATTGGATTCTATCAATCAAGTCTTAGGACAAGCCAATGCTGCTGCACCAGTCGTCTTGGACTTCACGAAAGGTTGTCAACCAACAATCACATGATTTGGAGTAGGAATCACCCTATCAAAGTATTCTTCTACCCAACTATGAAGGTCATGGACAACATTAATGCTCAATGGGCATTATATGCAATAGTAACAGAAAATGGTTTGTTTTGTATCTGAATGTTCCCCACCACCTACCAGCCCGGCTGCTCCCGTTGTCTCCTTGGAGAATACCAAAGTTTGTCAGAAGTTAGTAATGGATTGGAAGAAGTACAAACTAGGTCATAGACAAAATTAACGCGCAATGGCTATATGAATATAAACAGAAAATGGTTTATTGCTCTGAAAGTTCTCCACCCATACTGTTGGTACCAGGTTCGACGACATGATTCTGTATGACAGCACGGACATCATTCCTTCGATGACACAGCATACAAGTCGGTCATCGAAATCGATAACTGCGTAGAAAGACGACGTTGTTTCTTGGGACTCAACGTCGTCAATGAACCACGTCGTGGTTTCTTCAGGCTTGGTGAAACAACGGTATCCCCCATCGCCTTATACAGTCTGGAACGGACAAGTTCTAAATTGGCAGAAGTAGAACCCCGTCGGACACGAGTCGTCTGTTGACGAACCCATGGATGGGTCAATGCCGATCGCACCGAGATCCGACGACTAGGATCCGAATGAACCATAGACCGGACGACAGCCTTGGCATCATCGGAAATATCATTCCAGTAGGCATCCGGGAATTCCACCGTCCCATCACAAAAGACGGGTGGGAATCCACAAAGTAATGTATACAACGTAATTCCCAAAGAATACACGTCCGACGCCGGGCCTCGAGCTCCACTACAACGAGCTTCCGGAGGAGCGCATGTCGAATCGATGAGTCCAGGAGTAGAGGGAGAAGATTCTCCTTCTAGCCCGCTGGCCTCGACGGAATGAAGACGAGCCATACCAAAATCGGCAAGCTTCACTTGAAGGTCTGACTCATCGTCATTGAGTAACAAAATGTTCTCAGCCTTGATGTCTCGATGGATGATATTGTTATCATGAAGATCTAACAGCGCTCGAAGGATTTGGAAGGTGATCCGAGCAGCCTGAGCTTCCGAATATCGTCCTCTTCGAAAGGATCCTCGTTTCGCTCCCTTTCGCTTGATGGCATTAAACAGTTCTCCACCCCGGCAGTATTCCGTTACCAGGTGAATCTCTTCATCGGTCTCGAATACATCCAGTAGAGTAAGGACATGAGGATTTCCTTGCAGGCGCTTCATGATTTCCCATTCGTCCATGTGCTTGTGATCTTGTTCCTTGTTAATTCCTCCTCTTCGGAGACGTCTTGCCCTTAATGCATCAAACTTGGACAGACTCTTCACCGCCACCTGCTCTCCATCATATAATCGAATGGCCAGGCGAACCGTTGAAAACGCTCCATGCCCAATCACACGGCAACCCGGGGCACGGAGATCGTATTCGCTTTCGAGTACCCTACCGGGATCACAATCTGTCAATCGGATTGCCTCCTCTGGTTTCCGAAAGGCCGACAGAGTCAGTTTCGGCTTTCGGGGTGTCACCGGGATGGGCAGGGATAGCTTGAAACTGCGCGTAGCAGGTGGTGGGAGAGCTTCTAATGCACCGACAATGTGCAAGGGTCCTCGAGCGTGACGGAATGCATCTTGAGTGTCGACTTCCATGGTAAAGCTGGCTTCCACGGACGGGATAGAAGAGGCAGTGCCAGCATGGCATTGTTGTACTAATGGAGAGAGACGTGATGGGAGAACAGATCGTGACGTTGCCAGAACACGATCTTCTTCGAAATGACACCGAACATCACTTTCTGGTGACATCAACTGGGAGCTCGTATCCACGGAGCTCGAATCACGAACAGTGACCATTTTTCCTCCTATACCAGATGTTGGTTTTCCCGGGGTTAACCTCCCGGTGAGCAAGGAAGTGTGGACTGCTTTGAGGACTGTGTTTGTTGGGTCTTCGAGATTATCCATTGTTGTGACGAAAGTGGGATCTGCATTGGGTGTTGTATAGAGAAAACGTCAACAAGGGAGAAAGACGAAAATGATGTGGATGAGAGCACGAAGGCGTCTGACAAGGAACGACAAAGTTGGCAGAATATCTTCCCGTCGAGGGGCGAAGTTCCGGAGAGTTTTCCGCGCGGACCAGCATTCCGATGGTATTTCAGCGATGCCAGGACCTTCGGTATGACCGTCTGTCCCCCTACGCTCTTTGTATCGGAGTTTTGCGAAGCGAAGCGCTCCCCCAATTAATTAATATCCAATGTCGGAGCGACAGGCGCGCACGCATCGACCGACGTTTCGATCTTTGACCCGTTCGACCAAAGTACGCACGGATTCCCGATCTGCCCATCTGCAAGCTCGCTGGTTTTTGTTTTTTCACGGGTGGCCCCCTCGTGAATGAAAGTGGTCACCATCAACTGGGTTTCCCAGCTATCTTGGTGGAAGAAAATGAAGCATCACAACACAAAACAGATTGCAATTCATCATTCAATATTATTTTTGAGGCATGGGGAGAGTTGTGCAGGCTAAACTTGTCGATCCATGATGATTTATCCCGAAAGATACCCACGACGAAATCCACAAACGACATCAACCAAGAGAGGAAAATCATCCTCATCGATGAAGCAAGACCACCGATCTCAAGCTCTCACCTTTTGAAAATGGGACAAGAGACAATAAAGGACTCGGGGAGATGATTTGGATTTCGGTAGAAAGAACAACAGATAGGCTTTCTGCCATGATGAGATCGAAGGGAAAATCCAACGACTGTGTGGGTATGTGTCGCGTCGTTGGAGATGATCTTTTTTTTTTCCCAGATGGCTTTGGGAATCTTTCCGTCAAGTCCGAACTGGCACATACCGGTGCGACCGCGAGCGGGAACAAATTGAACCAAAAGTTCAACCAACACGAACCAAGTCTTTTGAGTGGTCAGAATCATGCTTTGGATTGACGTGGCTCCTGAAAGCCAATCAAAAACTCTGGGGCTTATGTTCAGTCCAACGTACAGTTGACCCTGTGGACTTTCTACTTAATGAACCTGAAACATCAGCGTCCCATTTCACGAAGAAACGTCTGTGACGTAAGCCACCTGATGATGGTGTCATGGCACCATGTCGACTCGGAACGTCTGGCTTCTGAGACAGTGAATCCATTTGTTCTGTCGATGACATCATTCCACTTTCTCATTCTTTCTCTCGTAACGCCACATCGACTATCCCTAGCCTTGGAGAAACTAGATTACGAAATTGGATTATAGAAAAACATAGATCCTGACGATGGCAGAGGATTGAGCGTTTGCCTTGTTCTGTACTCGAGCCAACGGAGAATCGATGGTGTCATCTTATCTCCTGGATATCCATTCTACACAGGACTACTGCCCTTAGATCACACGAGATGTTCATCGGTCCCCAAGACTCTACATGCGTTTCAACGGGAATCCATTTAGGACGCCACTATGGAATCATGGTTTCATCCGAAAGTCTATGTTGTTACGCTATGGAACACTATCATGAGAGGATTAGTATTATGCCGTGTGATGTAGAGAGAATATAGATGGCTAAATCATCCCTCCACTTTTTGTGTCTGAATATGGAATTGGAGTGCTGTTGCGTGTAAACTTCACATGACATTCCATGGGTATGATATACATCTCTCTAAGGATGCTCTTCCGGGATCTGTCCGGATAGTTTTGGGGCTTCCCCTGATAGTTCCAGAGTATTGTCGAGAGTTTCTTCCGTGATCTGTCCGGATGGTTCTGGGGCTTCCACGGATAGGTCCAGATTATCGTTGAGAGTTTCTTCCAGGCTCTGCCCGGATGGTTCTGGGGTTTCCCCGGATACCTCCAGAGTATCGTCGAGATTGTCTTCCGGGATCTGTCCGGATGGTTCTGGGGTTTCCTCGGATACCTCCAGAGTATTGTCTTTCGGGGTCTGTCCGGATGGTTCTGGGGTTTCCCCGGATACCTCCAGAGTATGGTTGAGAGTGTCTTCCGGGATCTGTCCGGATGGTTCTGGGGTTTCCCCGAATACCTCCAGTGTATGGTTGAGAGTTTCTTCCGAGATCTGTCCGGATGCTTCTGGGGTTTCCCCGGATACCTCGAGAGTATGGTTGAGAGTTTCTTCCGAGATCTGCCCGGATTCTTCAGGGGTTTCCCCGGATAGGTCCAGGGTATTGTGGAGAGTGTCTTCCGGGATCTGCCCGGATGGTTCTTGTGTATCCCCGGAGAGATCCAGGGTATTGTCAAGAGTTTCTGGGATCAACGACTGTCGTTCATCCTTCTCTTCCGGTGTCGAAGGAGGATGTTCTTCCATCTCCTTCGACGGTTGTTGTTTTATTGTTGCGCCTTGAACGTACGCATACTTCTTCCGTAGGGAGGCCTTGATTTTCTCATTCACTTGAACGAGGTACTGAGATCGCTTTTGTTCCCTCAAAAATTCTAGCATGACCTTGGTCTCCGCTTGCTCCAGCAAACGCATCTTTCTCTTTTCAATCTCAAAGAGAAGCAAATCTTTGTTTCTTTCGATCTCAAGCTGCATGGTTTCCGTTCGTTGTTCGTCAAGCTCTTCTTCCACCTTGAGAAGCGCTTCTTCAACTTCGAGGACTTTCGCCTCAGCGGCTTGCATTTCTGATTCGTGTTCCTGTTGAAGCCAAACATTTTCTTGGTTCAACTCTATTGTTTTCTTTTCCAGTGCGATGATTACTTCCTGTTGTTCGGTAAGCGCTCCTTCCATCTTGAGAAGCGCATCTTCTAGGGCTTCAAATTTTTGGCGTGCCGCTTTCCTTTCGGATGCATTCTCTTGCTGAAGCCAAAACTTGGCTTGTTTCAATTCCATCGCTTGCTTTTCTAGTTCGAAGATTGTTTCCTGCATAGTATTGAACTCTTTCGTCAGATCAACGCTCGGGCGCTTCACCCAATTTTCGCGTTCCGCTTCGAGTTGCCTGTCAAAGAGTTGTTCTTGGAGGCGGATCTTCGACTCCAAAGTAGCAAGCTTTTGATTCTTGGCCGCCAGCGTCGCTGAAAATTCCTTTTCCTTCTCCTTTAGCTTTCGTTCCAGCTTCTCTGCCAGACGGCTTTCACGTTCAAGTTCTTCCTTCATTCGACTTCGTTGTCGTTCCTCCTTTTGCTGTTGCTTTCGTTGACGTCGCTTCTCCTTCTCGTCCGCCATAGAATCAATGGTTTCTGCAGAGTGTACCTCCAACAGCTTCCTCATCGATCCCGCCTGTTGGAACTTCTTTACGAGTCCGTTGATCTGAAGACGATTCATTAGTTGATCCAAAGGATCCATGTAGCTCTCCTTTGGTTTCTTCTTCTCGTCATCCACCTCCTCGTTATCATCATCATCATCGTCGTCATCACCCGATTCTGAAGAGCCAGAGGAAAGGAGCGAGCCCTCGAAGGAAGTCACCTCTCGGGCATCCTCGGTCCATTCGTCACGGGAATCTTGCGCGGATGACGACAAAAAGTCGGAACATGATCTTTCCATGGAAGTATAACGTTCTTCGATATCAAAAATGTCATCCGGTTGACTTAGACACTCCATTATCTCCACAGATCCATCGTAGGCATTGTGACTAGCAGAGTCTTTCTTGGGAAACAGTCGGTTGATCACAGACTTCTCGCTACGCGACTTGAGAGGTTGAGGTCGTCCGCGATCAATCTTGGAGAGCCCTCGTGGCGTTTTGGAAGTGAGGACATCTTGGTATTGTTTATGTCCTTTCTCCTGCAGACTTTTTTTCGATTCTTTTGGTCGATGGCGGGGTCGTTCTTCTCTTTCTTCGAGTCCAGGCTTCTGTCTCATTGTTGTTGGCATGTGATGATAACACCAGCTCTTGCCAAAGAGAAGAAGAAGAAGAAATGGGCCTTGGGAAAAACCATGAGACGACGGATGTTACCCCAGTAAAACCTCTTCTTGCGGGTGTTGGTAGGATACGCGGCCTAAAGAGAACGTGGAAAAAAAGGATTCATTATTGCCCCCTGGGACTATCGCGGCTTCGAAAATCGCCTATGTATTCGTGGGAAGGCCCATGAGAAAAACTCGCGGTTGGCGAGACTCCACGTGAGAGCTCCCTCGCTGATGGTCCGCCGGCGCGATCGTCACGAATTCCCGCCATCTGCTTCCACCCCTTTTTCCCCGACAAGTTCATTTCAATCCGACCAATGTGAGATTCATTCAACTTGAAGTCGGAAAAGGTGGGGGTGACCCTAGAGAAAAGTGTTGGAAGGGCACAAATGGTTAGACAGTGACAGCCAAATCGTGAGCAAAGATTCGTAGCGACATTTTCTTTCCAGCGTAGCCATACCGACATTTTTTTTCATACATAGCCTCATGATATACTTATATAGGACATCGACAACATCAAAAAAATCAGAGTATTCTACAACCTCCCCGACAAAGAAGATATGATTAGTCTCGATGGATCCTATGGAGAAGGTGGAGGTCAAATTCTTCGAAATGCGGCCGCATACGCAGCCATTTTAGGTACGAAGGATTTAGGTATCCGAAACATTCGCGCTGGAAGATCTGTCCCAGGTCTTCGGAAACAGCACCTCACAGGTCTAACACTCCTCGCGGAAGCATCGGGTGGAAGTGTCGACGGTGCCAGGGTGGGGTCCCGAGAGATTCTCTTTCGAATTCCAAGAACTACTGCTACTACTCCTCATACAACAATACCCAGCACGAGGGATTCTTCTGTACAAAGGACTCTAACGGGGAATACGGAAACAGCTGGATCAATTTGTCTCTTACTACAAGCCGCACTTCCATTTGCTCTAGTAGGCCAGACATCCTGTCCAATTCGATGGATCCTTCGCGGTGGAACCAACGCGTCGAATGCCCCTCAATATGACTATTGGCAATTTGTTTTTCTTCCAATGCTCAACAATCTCTTTCAGATTCCACCCACATGTATTGATGCACGTGTCATCCGGCGAGGATTCTTCCCGAAAGGAGGAGGTGAAGTCCATGTAGATACAATTCCTTTTGGACGTGGATGTCCCCTCCCCGCGATTCAATTGACCGAACGAGGAGAGGTAGAAAGCATCGTTATTCGGTCCTTCTATTCTGGAAAATGTCCCCGTCACGTCGCTGAACGGATGGCAAATACTGCCCGAGACTATCTGAAGCAGAATTTGGGTCCTATCGTACCTGAAATTCGAATGGACATCCGTAACGAGGAGCCTGCAGTTGCCAGTGGTTCGGGGATCCTTTTAGTCGCTACGACTTCGACGGGTTGTCTTCTTGGTGGATCTGCCATCGGTTCTCCAAAAGTATCCCCACCTGACGTTGGACGGGAGGCAGCGAGAGAACTCCTTCGTACCCTGTTGGATGGTGGATGTGTCGACGACTACCTTCAAGATCAACTGATCCTGTATATGGCCCTTGCCAAGGGGACTTCGGAACTCATTACGGGGTCACTCACTCTACACACTCAAACAGCGATTTGGACTGCCGAACAATGTTGTGACGGTGTTTCGTTTCAAGTGACACCTCTATCGTCATCCGACGAATCCAACGTGCTACCATCGTCACTTCCCGAAGAATCGAGTACACATCGAACGAGCGATCATGACATTGGAAGGATTCCTGGGCGTCACCGGATCCAATGTACCGGAATCGGATTCTCTCCGTCATAATCCCACGTTTGAGGCTTGCAAGATATAAATTTTGTCGAACACGTCGCTACGGAGGGGTGTTGAGGCTTTACTCATAGTGTCATTGATTACGGTTACAAAGACGACTATCAAAGATTTTCCATGCGCTATATACTACTATTCAGTTTATTCAATACTCCGATTCCAGCTGTGTATATGCCACAGATAATGCATACAGACGCCGCCTCTCACCAATTCGTATGGTTTTTATTTTCTCTAGCGGGCAGAAATGGATGGTCCTGCATGTGCGATCGTGGTTGGTTGCACTGATGCCGTGCCATTTGTGTGTTTTGCTGCCCGATTTGTTGTCTTACCTTGGATCCGCCACACGAGAAGCGGGATCATCAAAAACTGATAAATATCTGAAACCTGCTGCCCGCCTACACTTGCATCCAAGCTCCCCTCTCTACGGCCGAACTACCAATCACAACTCCTTTGACGACTTCTTGAGCCACGGTCGAGGCCGTCGATGTGGCGATTCCGAACATTTGGGGAATCGTTTCTCGGATGACCGTCGGATCTATGTTCTTCGCAATGTTTGCGGACAAGCTATGAGCCATTTCTCTCATAGCACTTGGATCAAGATTGGACGCCAGGGCGGCAATGTTCGCCGTGAGTTCCTGAAGCATCTGTGGGTCCAGTTGTGAAGTGATCCCTTCAATGATCGAGGGATCTTGGCTGATCGCAATGAGAGGGATTAGGGGAATGGTCCAAAAGAGAGTTCGCTTCAAACGACGATAGTTGGAAACATCTCGAGGGGCGCTCCTGACTAGAGCTCCTTGCTCCAGGATTGCCGTTTCTTCTAATTTCGAGAGATCAAATCCAATGATTTTGGCAAGCATGTCAGAATGATCTTGGGCATTCTTCACGTCTGTATGGCCTCGTAGCCGCGCGTTGGTACCGACTGCCTTTAGAATGTTGGCCAACAAAAAGTCTTTGTGACGGCCTTCCGAGTTCAGTCGGATGACCTCCTTCCGAAGATCTCCCAATACCTCCAATTGCTGTGATAGGAAATCGACCGTAACCGTTTTGTTCTCATAATAGGCAGCGGCTGTTTCAGCAAGCTGCTTTTCAGTAGCGGAAAGCTTCGATACGGCGTCTTTGTGTTTCTGAAGGTTCGTCTTCAGATTCTTCTTTTCCCACTCCAACAAGGCCTGCAGTTGGTCCCGGGCATGTTCGAGCGCTTTGACCTTGATTTGTTCAGACTCAAGGAGAACATTGGTCTTTGCCTTGTCTTGTTCCAAGGCGTCGACACGCTTCTTCTCGGCGACCACTTCCGATGAAGCCTTCTCATATTGCTCCTTCAACTCAGCGATACGACGTTTCTCGTCGTCACAGACCTGATGGGCTTCCGAAAGCTCCATTTCCAGTTCCTGTACAAGCTCTTGCTCGGCTTCAAGCTGTACCTTGTAGTTTTCAAGTAGTTTTTGCAATTCCTTAAATTTCTCCTTCTCAGCTGAATCGAATGAACTCAGCATTTCGGGACCAACTCCACCGAGGGTGGTCATCTTGACTTCAACAGATTCAATGTGGGTTCGAGCCTCTACCAACTGCATTTCCAATCTTTTGACCTGTTTTTCCTCGGCGCTGAGACGCACTTGGATTTCCCGGCGTTCCTTTTCTAAATTGCCAGCACGCTTCTGTTCGGACTGCAAAATGTCTTCCGTCTCGAGAAGTTGTTTCTCAAGGGCTTCAAACTGCGCTCTGTCAGATTTGAGTTGTTCCTCCTTTTCGGTGAGACGGCTCTCCAGGTACACGAGCTTATTTGTCTTGGATTGGAGGACTGAATCGAGTTGAGATTGTTCGACCTTGAGATTGGCGACCCGAGCCCGCTCCATGTTCAGAAGCTTTTGGTTTTGTTCGAGATTAATTTCCCGGCTTGCAAGATCTCCGCTGCTCTGAAGCTCGGCCTCGGCAACAACTTGTGCTTGTTCGAGGTTTCTCACCTTTTCTTTCTCGCTTTGGAGGATATCTTCCAGCAGTCGCTTGGAAAGACTGAGCTCTTCGACTTGCTCTTTTTCCTTCTCCAGGGCCCACTTGACTTCTTCAAGCTCGCACCAGGCCTGCTCCAGTCGCTCGTTTTCTTGGTCGGCAATACTCTTGGCGTCTGCTAAGGCTTCTTCCAGGATGGAGACCTTTTGTTGAAGTGACTCGAGGACATGTCTCTTGTTGGCTTGAGCCGCCCGTAAAGCCTTGACTTTGCTCTTCTCGGCTTCATATTCTGCCTGCTTTTTCTCCAAAAGTTCACGGAGCTTTGC
>Ga0194115_10006905_pt1 | contig 11407 bp, 12 predicted proteins | sample TA2MahsurfametaG_3_FD_148656 | JGI IMG/M metagenome (GOLD analysis project Ga0194115, IMG submission 148656) | Freshwater microbial communities from Lake Tanganyika, Tanzania - TA2015002 Mahale S4 surface | ecosystem: Environmental > Aquatic > Freshwater > Lake | place: Tanzania: Lake... | reverse complement strand
ATATCAGCAGAATTATAGTAATCTTCTAGAGATTTTGAGATGTAGAGTTTTCTGTTAGGCATGCTAAATCTATTTATATTATATCTATTAGTTCTAGATCAGAGAGCATAAGAACAGTATCGATCTAAGCGTTCTCTTTACATAGCATCTTTTTATTTAATGGGATGAACATCTAGTACAGTGCTATTGATATTTATTAATAGGAGTGTAGATCATGTCAATCTTCAGAGAGCACAAGACGACAGCTGACAGATCTGCATCAGATAGATCACGTCATAAGAAGAAGATCGAGAAGGCAATTAGAGACGGCATCACTGATGTTGTTGCTGATGAATCAATTATTGGGCATGATGGCAAGAAGAAGATCAAGATACCTGTTCGCGGTATCAAAGAGTGGCAATTTATCTTTGGAGATAATGAAGGTCACAAGCAAGTAGGATCTGCACCTGGTCAAGATGTCCAGAAAGGACAAGTTGTCAAAAAAGGGCAACAACAGCAAGGTCAAGGGAACAAAGCAGGCAACGATAAGGGCGAGGAGATGTATGAAGTTGAGATCTCGCTCGAAGAGCTTGCTGAGTATTTGTTTGATTCTCTTCAGCTGCCTGATCTTGATAGAAAGAAATTTAAAAAACTCCTGCAATCAAAGCCTAAAAAGCACGGCACAAGAACAAATGGAATCAGGCCACGTCTTGATAAGAAGAAAACAGCAATTCAACGTCTTAAAAGGCTTGCTGCATCAAGAAAGATGAGCACAGTTGAAATAGATGTTGAGACAGGTGAAGAAGTATTCCCTTATCATGATAATGATCTCAGATACTACTACATCAAAGACAAACCCAAAGAAGCAACTGATGCAGTTATTTTCTTTATGATGGATGTCAGTGGATCGATGACTACTAACATCAAATACATCGCAAGATCTTTTTACTTTTTGCTGTATCAATTCTTAAAACACAAGTATGAGCACATTGAGATCGTATTCCTTGCACATACAACTGAAGCTGAAGAAGTGGATGAAGATCGCTTCTTTAAGCGAGTTGCAGCAGGTGGAACACATATCTCTTCAGCACCAAAACTTGCAATGGACATTATTGAGAAGCGTTATCATCCATCTTCTTGGAATATTTACGCATTCCACTGCACAGATGGTGATAACTGGGAAGAAGATAATGTCGCAGCTTTTGATGCCATGCGTCAGCTTGCAGGATATTGTCAATTGCTCTGTTATACAGAGATTGCAATTGAGAACGAGCGCCCTAAATGGCAGTCAGACAAGACATCAAAGCTTTGGGATAATTTGAGCAAAATTGAAGGTGGTAATCTCAAGCTTGCGCTTCTAGGAAATGTGCAAGATATTTGGCCTACATTCCGTCGACTTTTTGGAGGGCTACCAGATGTCTGATTGGTCATTTGAAGATTTGCAAAGTTGGGACTCAAGAATAACGTCGATTGCAAAATCACACGGGCTCGATTGGTACGAGATTGCGTATGAGACAATTGATTATCATGAGATGATTGGCGCTATGGCATATCACGGAATGCCATCACATTTCCCACACTGGTCATACGGTAAGTCATTCGAGAGAACGCACAACATGTATAACATGGGGCTTGAGGGTTTGCCATACGAGCTGATCATAAACTCAGACCCATCAATTGCTTATCTAATGAAAGAGAATCCACTATATCTGCAGGTTCTCATTATGGCTCACTGTGTTGGCCACTCAGATTTCTTCAAGAACAATAGAACTTTTAGAGATACAGATGCGATCAATGTATCACGTCGTTTTAGAAGTGCACGACAAAGAATTCAAGGATACATCGAGGATCCTACTATCGGAATTGATAAAGTTGAAGATCTAATTGATTCTTGTCATGCCATTCAGTATCAAATTGATCGCCGTGGAAGAATGAGAAAATCTGAGAAAGATCTTCGTCTAGATTACATTGGACGCATCAAGAATGATAAAGATGGCAAATATAAGAATTTCAATATTGATAAATTGCCACTCGAGCCTGAATTTGATGTCATGCTTTTCATCACAGAGAATTGTAAGCAGTTAGAGAATTGGGAGCGCGATATTATCAATATTGTGCATGAAGAATCTCTATACTTTATGCCACAAATTAGAACAAAGATTATGAATGAAGGTTGGGCAAGCTTCTGGCACTATAGAATTTGTCATGAACTTGAGCTTCCTGATAATCTTCATATTCCATTCATGAAATCACACAACCAGGTTTTAAGACCCTGGGGTGGTAGAATTAATCCATATCATCTTGGTTTTGAGATTTTTAAGCGTATCGAAGAGACAAAAGGTATTGAAGAATGTTTCTTTGCGCGTGAGATACACAATGATGAATCATTTATCATGGAACATCTCAAAGAAGATCAAGCACGTGAGCTAAACATGTTCACATACAGCCCAAAGGGTAGAAAAAATCCTGACTGGTCAGTAGATGATGTTGTTGACGAAGAAGGGTGGCCAGAAATTAGAGCTGCTCTTCTAAAATCGATTGGCGGCAATGGAATTCCTATTATTTATGTTGATGACGTTGTTAAAGATACGCTGATACTAAAGCACGAGCATGATGGTAGGGACCTTGAGTTGAATTATGCAGAAAATTGTGTCAAACACATTGCTAAAATGTGGAAGGGCTCAGTAAAATTATTCACCCAGCTCGAAGGCGAGCATTTCGAAATTTCTTGATAGGAGAGAAAATGGACTTTCTAAAAATCATTCAAAAACAGCGCGCAAGTGGGCAGAAAGAGTCATGGAATGGAACATTTCTCGACTATCTGGCAGAAATCAAAAAGCGTCCTGAGCACGTTAAGCTTGCGCATAAGCGCATCACAGACGCAATTGAGTCATATGGCGTTGCACCAATGGAGGATTCTGATCCTCGCTGTCGCAAACTATTTGACGGTGACAAGCTTAAGACCTATAACTACTTCAAAGATGAATTTTATGGGCATGAGCGTGTTATCGCAAAGATCATGAGATTCCTGAAGTCTGCGTCTCTAAAGGGCGAAGAGAGTCGTCAGGTCCTCCTTCTCATGGGACCAGTCGGTAGCGGTAAGTCGGCTCTTGCAGACGCAGTTAAGAAGTCACTCGAGAAAGCAGCTGATCCGATTTATCACCTTGAAGGATGCCCAGTTCGCGAAGAGCCGCTTCATCTTCTGCCACGTTCACTTCGCGACCAGTTTGAGAAGCACCTGGGCGTTCATATTGAGGGTGATCTTTGCCCTGTATGTCGTCACAGATTACTTAATGAGTTTGGTGGCGAGTACGAGAAGTTTCCAGTAGTTCGCAGCGGATTCTCCCAGCGTGGCCGCCGCGGTATCGCTGTTGTGCCTCCAATGGATGCAAATAGTCAGGACGTTTCAGCACTTATCGGCTCTGAAGACATCTCAAAGCTCGACAAGTACAGTGAGTCGGATCCTCGCGTTCTTAACCTTGACGGCGCGTTCAACGTGGGTAACCGCGGAGTTGTAGAGTTCGTTGAGATCTTCAAGAACGAGATCGAATTCCTTCACACGATCCTCACAGCAACCCAGGAGAAGAACGTTCCTTCACCCGGTAAGAACGGAATGCTCTACTTCGACGGTGTCATTCTCTCACACTGCAATGAGGCAGAGTGGAATCGATTCAAGTCCGAGCACACCAACGAGGCAGTTCTTGATCGTATCGTAAAGATCGAGGTTCCATACGTCCTCGAGCTCAATCAGGAGATCAAGATCTACGAGAAGATGCTTCGTCGTTCTGACTTTAAGGCACATCTCGCACCCCATACCATCAAAGTTGCAGCAATGTTCTCAGTCATGAGTCGCCTCAAGCCTTCGCAGAAAGTTGATATCATGACCAAGATGAAGATCTACAATGGCGAGGAAGTCATTGAGAAAGGCAAGGTTCGCAAGGTTGACATCAAGGACCTCCGCGAAGAGGTTCGTCACGAAGGCATGGACGGTATCTCAACCCGCTTCATCACCAAAGCTATTGACTCTGCATTAACTGATTCCGATAAGAGCTTCATCACACCTATGCGCGTGATTGATTCTCTTGTCAAGCAGGTCAAGGAGCAGATTGTTGATGAAGAGAAACGCAAGGCCTATCTTGAGCTCCTCCAGAAAGTTATTCGTGAGGAATACTTGAAGATGCTCGAGAGTGAGATTGCTAAGGCTTTCGTCACCGCTTACGAGGAGCAGGCACAATCACTCTTTGACAATTACATGGATAATGCCGAAGCTTTCACAACCAAGCAGAAGATGAAAGATCGTGTTACTTCTGAAGAGCGTGAGCCAGATGAGAAGTTCATGAAGGCAATCGAGGAGCAGATCGGCATCGTCGGCTCAGCTCGCGACGGATTCCGTTCAGACGTCACAGCATACATGTTTACCAAGATGCGTCGTGGTCAGAAGGTTGATTACAAGTCATACGAGCCACTCAAGGAAGCCATCGAGAGCTATCTCATCGCCTCAGTCAAGGACATGGCGCGCATTGTCACCAAGTCTAAGACCCGCGATGGTGAGCAGCAGAAGAAATACTCAGACATGGTAGAAACCATGGTTAATGAGTACGGTTACACATCTGAGTCTGCTGAGGAGACAATTATGTTTGCCGCGAACAACCTCTGGAGAGATTCGTGAGTTGCTAAATATTATTAGCAGCTAACTTTAAAATCTATTTGAACCGCATATAGTAATGTATGCGGTTCATTTATTTATCAAAAAATCTTGTTAATGGTAAGTGTTATGTTGGTCAAACTAAAGACTTTGATCAAAGGGTTAAAGGACACCTTTTAGATGCAGAAAAAGGTAAAGGATTTAAATTTCATGCTGCAATTAGAAAATATGGAAAAGAGAATTTTTCATTTGAAATAATTGAAGAATGTGATGACGAAATTTCAAATGAAAAAGAAAAGCTTTGGATAGAGAGATTTGATGCTTTTACTCGTGGATACAATATGACATCTGGTGGAGAATTTTTTGAATTTTCTAATGAAGTAATTGAAAAAATTAGAATAGCTAATTCAAATCTTACAGATGAACAAAAATACATAAGAGGTTCTGCATTCCGTGGTAAATCGCTTACCGAAGAACATAAGCAAAAACTTCGTGAAGCAAATCTAGGAAAGAAGCCACCGCCTCATTCTGAAGAGACACGTCAAAAAATGTCAAATTCTATGAAAGGCAAAAATTCTGGTCCGAAGTCTGATGAACATAAAAGAAGGCTCTCTGTCGCACATAAGGGCAAAAAGCTTTCTGAAGCGCACAAAGAAAAGCTTAGAAATAAGCCAATTTCTGAAGAAACTAGACAGAAAATTTCAATTGCCGGCCAAGGACGAATTGTTTCTGAAGAAACAAGAAAAAAGCAATCAGAAGCTTTGACAGGTAAGAAACGAGGACCACAAACAGATGAAGTCAAAGAGAAGCGGGCACAAAAATTGCGAGGTAGAAAGCAAAGTGAAGAATCAAAGCAAAAAATGAGAGATGCATGGGCTAGAAAGAGAAATGAAAAACAATTGATGATCGATGATGAGAAATAAACATTTGCATCTCTTGATATAATCAATCAGAGATGCAAATCAAACAGACAGAAACTCTGCTAAGAGAAACAAGAAGCTCGCTCATGGAAGTATTCCACAACCATGAAGCGGGCTCTCTTGCTATCGGTGATCAACAGTTTGATGATTTAATACAGAAATACTTTTTGACAAAGACAAAAAGTGAAACATATGAGAAGATCGTCAAGCCTATGATCTCAAGAAACATCTATGAAGCAGAAGGAAAAGCTGCTGGATCTGCTGAAATTTATCTTCGATTATTGATGAGTTATCTAGATCCAAAAAATAGCAATTTTAGAAATGTTGAATGGAATAAGTTGCTACTAACTTTGAATTATCATGCCAAGATAAAACCTCAAAAAGCTGACATTATTCAGCTTATTTCTCAAAAATGTGATTATAATATCACAAAAATTGTTATAAATGCGCTAGACAGCGCGCATCGTGATGACCAAATTGAAGTGACACGTGGATATGATCTAAAAACAACAATGTCGCTGGTGACGGGTTGCATCTTTGGTGATATTAAAATAGATCCCGCATACGCTGGTTCAAAAAATTGGAAAAAAACTGACGTAAATGTCATTTTAGTTGATGGCGTCATAGAGAAATCCATACATGTTGAGCATATTTTAATGATGTCCAACAAAGATAATGTCCCGTATATTATTATTTGTCGAGAAGCAACAGACGAAGTTAAGAACACTTGCGTCACTAACTTCATGAGACAGACGACTGATGTCATTCTTTGCACGGCACCATACAGCGAAAAGACTGCTCACATATTTGAAGATCTAAAATTGTTAACAGATGCCAACGTTGTTTGTCCTGAGCTGGGTGATATTGTCACTGCATCTATCTACAAAAAGGCAAAAAGAGTCAACAAGGTAGAAGTCAAGAAAGATTGCATCATCATAGAAAATGGCAAAGATGAAGCATTAAGAAATCAAAGAGAACTCTTGATGAAGAAAATGAATGAGATTAATGATGACGACATCACAGACTTAATCAGAAAAAGAATAAAATCTTTGTCAAGTAATCGTCTAATGATCAAGATTGGAGACGATACTGTTCTGCAGAATAGAAATGCAATTGAACAGATTGATAAGATTCTACGAGAGACGAGAGATGCTATCTCAACTGGGCTAGTAAGTGTGAAAAAATATATGCCCTTTATCACACACGATCGGGATCTTTGCTCAACAAACAGCATACGCGTCGGAATTGAGACATATTTGTCATTTATTAAAGTTTTAAATGATAGCGGACTAATTTTAATGACATAACCGTTTACTTTTTGACGCCCGTGTTAATGTTTAATCAGGAGAAGAAATGTCTAATCCAGACAAAGAGATCAACAACCTCGTCGTAACACTTTCGTCTTTCATTAGAGACGTCGTTACGATAAACATTGCCGAAGCAAAGCAGAAAGGTATTATCAAGCTTGACGATGCTGAGGCTAGAAAAGTAATTAGCATAGCATCGTCGTCCATTGAGCAAGCCGTATCAAAGGCTTATAACCAAATTGAGAAAACGAAGCAGACACTGAAGGCGTGAATATGCCAGTCGAAGGCGTAAAACACTTGATAGAATGCCACTGCGTACTTCCACAGTATCGCAAGATGGAAAATCCAATTTTTCACAAATTTGTAGTCTTTTCAGTAGTTGATGATGATGCTGTTGAGCCTAAGTTTGTTCAATGTAATAATTGCTCAATTGTGCATAAAATAACTGATATTTGTAAGTCAGAAATTGTTGCAGGATTAGAGTTTTCTAATGCCGTAACAAGATTAGATGAAGTTCGTGAGTCCCTACCCGACCAAATTGCATCTTTTCTTGAGAAAGCAAATTCTGACATGGCAACATGGGAAAATGTTGCATTTCTCTTAGAGAATTCTTTAGGCGGATTTGAAGTACCTATTGCAAAAGAAGTCGTGGGAGGCATGACACAAGTCAAGATGCTCTCAGTGGATGAAAAAGGCAAGGTGAAAATCAAGACCGTTACTAGAAATGATGATTTGGAGATAAAAAATGAAAGTAGGTCAAACTGATTCAGAGAAGAAAGCAAAATCGTTGCAGAAATGTCGAGAGATTGTTTCTGAAGTCAATAATTTTGGCGTTAACGACTTTGAAAGAGTGCAAATAATTCATTTACTATCTCTTGAGCTTGAAGATAGAGATTTGATCACAGATTTTGCTGAGGTTATCAAAGGTTATCGCGGCGACGTCTTTGAAGAGAAGCAAGAAAATACCACATTATTACAGTGAGAGGGAAAAATGGCAAATTTTAGTGAGCAGTGGGACCAGCTTAAGGTCCTAGTTGAGAGCCTCGAGGTCGATGTCAAGAAGAGCCTTCGTGGCAACAAGTCTGCAGGCGTAAGAGCACGCAAAGGCCTTCGTCTTGTCAAGAACAGCGCAGCATCTCTTATTCGCGCTTCACTTGAGCAGCCTGATGAGACAGTCGACGGCGCTGAGTGATCTAATTTGATCAGATATGTTTCAACCCGCCTCACGGCGGGTTGATTCTTTAAGATTATTGATTATTTCAATAAATGTAATTGGATAATTTTTCAATAACCTTCTTTTCTATCTGGCAAATTCTCATCCTAGTTACACCTAGAATATCGCCAATTTGCTGAAGTGACATGGGACCTTTTTTAGCAGCAATTAAAGTGCAATTTTGATTCTCTCCAGAAGAAATCCACATCTTGCATGTTTTATTGCTACAATTTTTTTTGCACTCATCGTGCAAATCAAAACATTTCATAGTTTTTTGTTGCCTCACCATATAATAGTATCAAAAACGCAGTTCTTTTACTATAGAGAGGAATAATGTCAAAATCAAGCACGGGTAGGAAGACTTTCATAGTTGATACATCGGTTCTCTTGTATGATAAGTGCTCTATCCACTCATTTCCAGGCAATGACGTTGTTATTCCATTAATAGTACTTGATGAGCTTGATAGATTTAAAGACAAGCCAGGGCTTCTAGGTGAATATGCAAGATATGTCAATCGCTATCTTGACGACCTAAGAGCATCAGGATCTTTGCATGATGGTGTTTCTATCCAGCATGATCAAACCATTCGAGTCGACATCGACATTCACCCAATTCCTGATAGCCTTGACGGGAATACAGGTGATAATAGGATTATTGCGACAGCACTTGCACTCAAGAGAGCTGGCACACAACCTGTCGTCATGGTCACCAAGGACATTAACTTTAGAGTAAAATGCGATTCACTTGGTATCTACTCAGAAGATTACTACAAAGATCGAATTGTCCATGACAAGAGCGAGATCTATTCTGGCCAGATTGAAGTTGAAGCTATATCACCCGCAGTCATCAATCAGTTTTATGATGATAATGAAATCTCTGTAGAGCATTTTGAAGAATATGAGTTGCATAGCAATCAATATGTGACAGTCAAGTATGGGAACCAGTCATTGATCGGTGTGCACAGAAAAGGACAAATTGTACCGCTGATCAATAATCTTAGTAAGACAATTGGAATTAATCCAAGAAACAAAGAGCAAAAGTTTGCGATAGATGCATTGACGCGTGATGACATCAAGCTGGTTTCAATGACAGGACTTGCCGGATCGGGAAAGACATTTCTCACTCTGATGGCAGGAATGTCGGGTCTACAAGAGAAGAAATACGATCGTATTGTCATTACAAGATCGCTTCAAACTGTCGGTAAGGAAATAGGATTTTTGCCAGGTGACATTGATGACAAGATGAGCCCGTGGCTTTCGCCTATTCTTGATAATTTTAGAGTCGCGTTCAAAGATTCGACTTATTTTGAGATGATGCGTCAGAAAGGCCAGATCGAGGTCTCGCCGCTTGCTTTCATACGCGGCAGAACTTTTAACAACACATATCTCATTGTTGACGAAGCACAGAACTCAACAATTCACGAGCTCAAGACCATTATCACACGGATTGGCGAAGGGTCAAAGATTGTTCTTCTTGGTGACACCGATCAAATTGACACACCATATCTTGACAGCTTATCGAATGGTTTAACAGTTATTGTTGAGAAATTCAAAAATTATGACATCACCGCCCACATTACGCTGATGAAAGGCGAGAGATCAGAGTTAGCTACTTTGGCATCGCAAGTGCTGTAAGAGATAGTTATCTGTGATGGCGGTGTGCAGTGGCAACATACAGAATTAAAGATCTCAATCGATACAGAAAAGTGTATCCTTATGTGAGAGCAGCCCCGCGTTACGTTTACGAATATGACAACATACAAGGAGATGCGACAGTGGAGGCAGGAAAAGTGACATTTACTGATTCAGGCAGTGAGACATACACGTTCACGTCAACTTATTCTGCTGTCCCATCAGTCGTCATCTCTACAGTTGATAACACGTCGTCAAACAATACCAACGTGTCAATTACAATTACTGCAATAACTACGACAACTGCCACCATTACATCATCTGCACCCTTCACGGGACAAGTTCACATCCACGTAGCTGCTGTGTAAGGAGTATGAGAGATGACAAGAGATTTTAGAACAGACAGAATCAGAACCACACAGATCATTGCAGATAGTGCTGGGCCTGTTCAAAAAGCCAACATCATCATCTATCCTTCGCAATCTGCTACTGATTATGCAGGATCTTTTGCACCAGGATTAGTCACAACTGTAGGTACTGATGCATTTTTGTTTGTTAGCGGAACAATTGCATCTAAGAAAATTGGTGGATCTTATGGCATTGCATTATTTGGCGGTGATGTAGTAGCATCGGGTTCAATAGTTGCCGAAAAAGGTCTCTCAGGATCGCTGACGCGCCTCGCAGACGGATCCTCTTACCTTGTTGCTGGTTCTAACGTCACAATAACGTCTGCGTCAAATGGACAAGTTGTTATCTCATCAACAGCAGCAGGGACAGCGGCAGGAACTGCAGGAAGTGTTCAATTTAATGATGGATCAGGAAATTTTGATTCTGACCCTAATTTTTCTTATGATAACTCACTTGACATACTTACTACTCCAAAATTAAGCGTCTCAACTCAATTTGAAGTTAGTGGAACAACATACATTGGTGACGCAATTGGAAATGATTATCTTTATGTTAATGCATCACTAAAGACAGACATCATACCTGACATAGATAGATCTGTTAGCCTTGGAAGCTCTGCAAAGAGATTTGCAAATATCTACACAGGAGACTTGCATCTTAGAAATGATCGAGGAAATTGGACAATCGTAGAAGAAGAAAATTACCTTTGTGTTGTCAATAATTTAACAGGTAAAAAATACAAGATGATGCTTGATCCTATCGACTAAGATATTTAATCGTTGGAGGCATCAATGGCATTAGTTGGTAATATATCAGGTTCAAGCTCATACAATTCAACCATAGGCGTTAGCGGGTCTGTTGTTATTGCCAACAGGCCTGATTCTCTTTTCCCAACATTAAATAGCGTCGGTGCTGACGTAGTATTTTTCGTCTCAGGATCGCGCGGTGGAAAAGGATCGATTGCAGAGAGAACAGTCTCTGTCTTTGGTGGTGACGCTGTAGTTAGCGGATCACTCACAGTAGGCACAGGTTCTATCACAATTACGTCCAATGAGATCCAGTTTTTAGGAGGTGCTGCAAAGATCATCTCTGGCACATCTGGTCTTACATTTTTTGACAGCGGCAATTCAGGCGGCGTAACACTCACATCACTCGTGGCGGGCGCAGGCGGCGGCGACGTCGACGGTCCAGCTTCTGCTACTGATAATGCTATTGCTCGATTCGATCAGACTACAGGAAAAATTATCCAGAATTCTGGCGTCACAATTAGTGATGAGACAGGCAATACGATCACTATTGCAGG
>Ga0194115_10006899_pt1 | contig 11413 bp, 5 predicted proteins | sample TA2MahsurfametaG_3_FD_148656 | JGI IMG/M metagenome (GOLD analysis project Ga0194115, IMG submission 148656) | Freshwater microbial communities from Lake Tanganyika, Tanzania - TA2015002 Mahale S4 surface | ecosystem: Environmental > Aquatic > Freshwater > Lake | place: Tanzania: Lake Tanganyika... | reverse complement strand
CTATTTCATCAGACAATAGTATCTTTCCATTGGAAGACATTATTGAATAAAAAGGTGCCATTGTATTGACTAAGAGCGAAAAAATTACTTATGCTGTTACGAATAGCACTCCGCTTGTGATTTTGAGCATCAAAAGATCGTCACAAAGTCTTGTCTACAAAAGATAGGTACTAAAGATATCAGCTGTCATCTCATACATAGGCGGCTTGATCGGAGCAGTAACAGCACTGTTATTCATATTGAAGATCTACACAGATGCTTCTTTAGAGATGAACATAGGACTCAAATTGTTTTGTAAAAACTTAGAAATAGATTCATAGGAAGAGTCACCCAAAAGTTATGACATTTTCTACTTCATCAAGCAGAAATTTTATGAACTTTTAAGAAAAATAGTTAAAATGGATGAAGAAAAATGGAAAAATTATATAGATTTTGATGATTATCAGACATAGATAGTAAAACAACTTGACATAAAGATGATTCTGAAAAGAATTATAATGATGTAAACATGCATGAGCTATCTTTTTAGTGATGATCAGTTGTAAGGGATAAAAAATCAAGCTTAAGTTAGCTGTTAAAAAGCCAGATAGCTTAGAGAAACCTTCATAAAATCAGCCTTCTACACAAAACAAATAAATCTTTAAAAGACTCAACACAATTTAAAGGCAATTAAATCATTAAAGGTTTCAGATATAGAATCAAACCTAAATGAAGACATTAAAAAGAGTGACTAAGAGTAAAATTCAAATGTGAAATTAAAAATAGAACAAAAGGAAGGAAAGATTGTTCAATCAAAAAAGACTTTGAAAGTTTCAGGAAAAGTAGGCTTTTCAGATTAAAAGAAAGGAAACAACTAAGTCAATACGGATACAGTGAAAGAAGACAAAAAAGCATTTTGTTTTGATTTCGACAACTTATAAGAGATAGGATCAATACATTTGGATGAGATAGATAAGGCAAAGATATAATCATCAAAAAATGCCCATCAAAAAAAGAAAAATAGTTAAAGAAAAACATAAAGATCAAGCTTGTTGCAGTATGTTGATTAGAATAGTTTAGTCCAACTTAAATTAGATTCTACACATAACTAGACAAGTTTAAAAATATGGAATCATCTGAATCAAACCATAAAAAAGTAAATTTAATAAATCACTTCCAAAAAAATAGCAAAAAGTATCTTTTTCAAATGATTTATACAATTCGAATGATGATGAAATATAATAATTTTTATTGATAATTATTTAAGTATATCTAAATACAGTATGAGTAAGCCAATAACTTAAGGTTCGTCTTACAACAACAAATATTTTAGTTAATCTTTTCACCCTAAAGAATCAAAGAAGGAATAGTTTTACATATATTAGACTCCTTATCGAAAATTTCAACATCAAAAATCATATAAGCCAACATCGTAACATTTAAAGTCTAACTTTTCTGTTCATTCCTCGATGATTGTTGAGTAGTCGGAGTCAGAAACGCCAAAAGATAAACCCAATATGAAAATTCAGGGACAATACCCTAGCATTTCTGGGAACAATTATCTTAAAAAAGCTTATTATAAGACTCTGTAAACTTAAGCCGATTAAATAATCGAATAATACTAAAAATCAAAGCCCTGCTAGAATACATATTCAAGTCAGAAAAATGAATTTTTAAACCTGAATCAATCTTTGGATAATAACAGTGATAAAAGCCAGATGAGGATATATCGATTATAGTCCTAATTAAAGAAAAAATCAGAAAAGATTGTATAGCTGTAGCATCAGCTAGTAGAGTTAAAGAACAAAAATGTAAATAATTAGATTGACAAACAATAGTTACTTCGGCTCATGGACAGCAATTAAAGGCTAGAGATTGAAAACTAAAAGTTAAAACATAACTTAGCGATGGCGATCGGATAGAAAAATTAAATACTATTGAGAAATAAGAGCATGGGTAATTTCAGCACTAACACTCACTTAAAAATGGAAGTTTAAGAACTACATGTGATGGTGAACTAGCTAAAAAATACAATTCAAAACTGTCCATCCTGCTACAGTCTGAAAAGAGAAAAATAGTAATTGATTTAGGGCTATCAAACACTTGAAAAACTATACAACAATTTAAGACTGTAGACTCAGCATAAGTAAGACTATCTGCTACGAGACATCACAGTTAAGATTCAGTAGAATCAAAACATGAAGCGTTAAAATATGCACCTCAGGGAGTAAACCTTAGAAAAGAAGAGGTACTTGAAAAGAAGAAGATAAAATCGCGAAGGTAGCCGAGTGAGTTAATCTATTGCTAAGCGGTGTAGAACTCTAACCGAATGCTATTGATCTACATTTTTTATTTCATAAAGGAATCTTTAAGAAGAATAAGTAAGTGATATAAAATTCATTATTTTTGATGAAGCTGGACCCCGCTTTAAATTGATGGAATCCTGCGAACTTTTATCTACTCGAACTGACTACAACTTTTGTTCCTGTTGCTCGAAGAAAGAGGACGGTAGTAAAATTTTTTAGCGGCCCTAAAATCTCCTTTTTATCGCCTAAGCTAGTATTTACTTTCGTTGGTCTCAATTGATTTGAAGAGATTTTACTTCTCCTGCAAAGCATTTGTTGATAAGACTAGCCCGTTTTTGATCATTTAATTTCTTTTGCTGACAAAACTTTTCATTTTTTTCAACTTTGCATTATTTTTCAATGGCATGAAATCTCTGCCTCTTGACATTCTACCGTATTCTGGCCGATATATTATTTATTATTGCTAAGAGTTGTGCTTTATTCTTACAAATTTTTAGTTGCTCAGGTAGTTTGCCTATTTCTTAAGCAAAGCTATGATGGACTACTTATCTGTTTTGAGTTTGACTTTTTGACTCAAATTATTCGATGTTTTGGTAATATTTCTTTATTAGTGATGTAGTTTCATTTGCTTGCATATCATAGCTTAAGATTTCGAATGATTTTCTCTGTTCTCATTAAATTATTTTCCTTTTATACTATTTTTCATGTAAAGAGATCTATTTTTCATAGTAAAGTTATTATAATCAAATATCATGCAACCCATCAAATAGTATAAATTATATTGAGTTTTAGGATTATATGAATTTTAGGATTATATAGATTTAGAATAAAATGATAAGATTTGCAATAATATGCCTTTATTTTTTAGCCACAGTCTTGAATAGAGATCTTCAACAAGATTATTCGCCTGAAAATATTCAAAGAATTAGGACTATATGGAGATAATGTGAATGTGGAACAGGTGATAATGACATAGAGTTATGGAATGATAAGAAATAGAAAATAATTCATCAAATAAAAGTAGGTACTATCAAATGGATTAGGTTTTAATAAAATACAAAAAATATATACTGGAAGTGTAACAATATGTAAAAAATCAAAAGGATACAAGTAGATCTAAATGAAAAACAATGGTTAAGTATACTGATTTTCAATACTAATAAAACTTCTCATCATGCCTGCAATAAATAAACTGGAAAAATATCGATCAATATATGGAATACTACAGAGTATATTTCCAGTGTCCCGTTTACATCTCATACAGAAGGCTATGCGTGTTTTAAAATTCCAACCATTTTAAAAACTTAAAAAAATACTCTGATAGCTTTTAGCTAAGCTAGGTTTCCTGGCTGCGATGATTTTGATAAGACTGAGCTTGTTTACAAAAGATCCTTTGACTAAGGCAGAACATGGTCTTCTTTGAGAAAGTTAGTCAATTAAACTAATGAAACAGGGTTATGCGGACATAAGTTGGTTATCGGAAACATATCTCCTGTGCAACTCATAAATAGCAAGAAGTATCCAGGTCGTATCTTGGCGCCTTACACTCGTAACAATCACAAGCTGTGGATTACTTACAGCGACGATGACGGTCAAACCTGGCATTCCGATAGATAAATTCCTAATTTGAGTCAAACAAATAATTATCCAGATTGCAATAGAAACAGCAGTTATTTTGGACTTAATATAGATTAACTTAAGTTTAAAAATATTCCTGACTTTATATTATTCTTCAATCAGTTGTGCAAATTATAGGACGTTTTTAAAAAACCTTAGTGGACTATGAAACTAAAGGCTCCTTGGGAGTTTATAGGAATTGGGCCTTCTCAAGGAATCCAGCTTAAAAGTGGAAGAATAATCATTCCAGGATACAACAGCCCTATAAGAGGGGTTAGCTAAGTGCCTGGAGTACTGCCTAGTTCACAACTTTTCAACAATTTTGCAAAAGGATTTGTGCTGATCAGTGACGACGAAGGGGATACTTGGAGAAGAGGTCAGTAATGGTTTGTAGGGAACGGAGCTAATTAGCATCAAGTTGTACAATTAAATGATGGTTCGATATTAAGTAACTCCAGATCGTTTTCTACAGGTTCTCCCCAATATAGAATTCAAGCCCGAAGCTTTAACGATGGAGAATCTTTTACTTCTACATAATTTACTTCTATCCCACAACCATTTAATGGCTGTCAGGGCTCCACTATAGTAGGCAACCAGGGAAAAGTGTATGTGGTAAGCCCAAATCCAAAAAATATAAAAAGCTTGGCCCAAAGATTGATAAACTCTTTGAACTGCAAGACAATTCTAAATGGAAGATAAAATCTTTCGCTTTGGGAGTCAAGAGACAATGGTCATTCCTATCAATTAAAGACAGTCATAGATCCTGGCCTATCAGCTTAATCTTCCTTAGTGATTAGCAAAAATAAATTGTTTATACTACACTAACAGTCTGACCCCGATCCGGCTTCTTTTCAAAACAATATATAAGAGTAAGCAATATAAAATTTAAAGATTCTTCTGCCAAGTAGATTCGTTTATCGCTAAATTAAGCTCAGTTGATTAAATATGTAATTTTATGAAATTTTGTATAAATAAATCAATTCATAGTCCTTTCACTTTAAGCATTTACTTAATTTTTGATTTATACTGTTTATTTGGCTTAATTTACGTTTCCACTCTGGTTTTCATTGACTTTGATATTTTTGTATCCTTCATTCAATGAATTTTTCATATTGTTACCGAAATCTGTATAAAGTATATATTACCTCTGATTCCTCTTACGACGCTGTTATCTGATGTTTCGAACTTCTCACCTACTGTTTTGGTCAGTTGCCCTATCTTAGAACTGGCTGGCTCCATCAACTATGCAGCTTTATTATTTAATTATTTAGCTTTCATTTTGAATAAATCCCAGTTACTTGTTGTTGACTAACTTAAACTTTATCTCTTAATCTCTTGAATCTTTTTGGGTGCCTAGTTATTGATCTCATTTGCGTCTTTGGATATCATGTTGTTCACAGCCCCAAAAAATCCACCGACTGAATATGAAAACGATTGAAATGCAGTTTTTCGTTTTAAAGGAGATTTGTCGACATCTCCGCACAAAGATTTCAATCTTTACCTGACACTGGCATCGGCTGTAGACCAGTCTACAATATTGTATCCGTTTTAATTCATCCTATATTAAATCAATTCTTTTTCTGGACTCTTTCTTTGCAAAACGATTGCCATGTAATTCTATAGATATTTGAAGTAATAAGCCTCTTAACTTTCATATAAAATTTTGATGACTTATTTGCCAATCACGAAAGCGTGAGACTTCTTTTACCTGATATACAAGCTGCCTTGATCCTCAGTAATAAACCATTTGTCTATATAGTGTTTAATATACTTCCGCCTATTTTCTAATGTTTCTTATCGGTAAATTTATAAATCTCGACCCAGGATATTTATATTTGCGAGTTTGAGGTATTCATTTGGTAAATAATTAATAATTTTATAAAATAAGAAGCTAAGGCCAGTAAATTAAAGATATGAGGATAAAAATAAAGTTTAATGAATTAATAAATAAACTTTGATTGATTTGCTGTACTATAAGATGTTTAAGAGCAAATTAAGTTTTCTGTTATTTTTATCTTTATTTTATGTTTGAAGTTATATTATCAGATTCTATCATATGATGAAAGTTATATGAGATTTAAGTGTAAGATAATTCTTTAATAAATATAATCATTTATCATCACATGAAAAAAGCATCACCTTACGCATTCATCGCTCAAAAGCCTAAAGCCTCCTCGGCCAATTATGCCAATAATTTATTCGGAGATATACAATAAAACCATGTGCAAGCAGATCTCAACGTATTTGTCTTACATTTCGACGGTATGAAATAAGCTTAAAAACATCTTGCAGGTGGAGACCCCTATGATTGTAAAAAATGTGGGGCAATCCTTAACAAATTCTCAAAAGTGCAAAACATTTCTGAGATAAAATAAAATAAATACTAAATGAAATAGGGCTAAAGTCTTTGGGTCTGTGAGTTTTGCAACTATCCAAACAAGTTGCAAATATAAAAGTAAGAGATACCAGTTAAAGACGATATTGTTTACATGTTGGAAAGTGCCCTCGAACAGGGATAAAGTGAAAATGACTCTACTATAATCTTCTGCATCGATGTGTCAGGAAGTATGAATACCACCAGTGAAGTAACAGGGAAAGTGGATCTCAAGTACGGCTTGTCTCAAGAAGAAATAGAAATGCTGAAACAGTTTATGGAGCCTGGAGATTAAGCTCAGTTCAATTACCTGCCAGGACAGCACAACAACAATAAAACCTTTATTTCCAGGATGCAATGTGTCCTAAGCGCCATCTAGTCCCAGCTCAATTCCATCAAAAAGGCAGACCCTAACAAAAAAGTAGGTTTCATCCTATTTAATAACGAAGTCTTAGTAGTTGGTGATGGTAAGGCTGAGAACGTGAGTATAGTTGGAGATAGACTGAACAATGGAGCGTAGGTATTAAACGCTTTACAAAATTTCAAGCTGACCTCAACTATTGCTGAAAGTTATGACAATTTGGTCAAGAAACTGAACAAAACTGAGGCCAGAGGACAAACTGCTTTAGGACCTGCCTTGCTCTCAGCCATCGATGTCGCCTCAAAAGGAAGCAAAGGTTCAACGGTCGTTCTTTGTACTGATGGGCTAGCGAACATAGGTGTTGGAGCCCTTGAAGGCATGAGTTAGAACAAATAAGCTTACTATGATGAGCTTGCAAATTAGGCCAAATTGAAGAATGTTTCAGTTAACGTGATTACTATAAAGGGCTAAAGCTCAAAACTATCGATTTTGAGTAAAGTCGTATAGGCGACAAACGGATATGTTAAAGTAGTCAACCCCGAGAAGATATCAGATGATTTCGCTAACATTCTTAAAGACTAGGTGGTCGGTTTGAACGTCTCTGCTAAGATCATGCTCCACAAGGCTTTGGTATTCAGAAATGAAGATCTCAACATACTCAAAGATAACAAAACAATCTTGATCAAATAATTTGCAAATGCTACAGACAAGACCAAGATATCTTTCTAGTATGAAGTCAGAAACTAAGAAGATTTGAAATTTATGGAAATCAATCTATAAAACCTTAAGACTGTGCCCTTCCAGGCCCAAATCACCTATACCAGTCCTAAAGGTGGCAAATTCTTGAGAATCATAAGTTCTGAATCGAAGACTACCACCTAGAAGGCAGAGATGTAGAAATAGGTCAATATTGGTGTGGTTCATCAGAGAGTAGTCTCGAATACCGCCGCCATGTTTAAAAGAGGTTAACAAGCTGGTTCAAGTGCATACAACAATAACTGGAACACTTACCTATCCAATAATTTCCAGGCCCCATAACATAGACAAAAGCAAGAGTTGTTTTCAAACAGGAATGCACGATTGAACGAGGCTCTTTCAAACAAGATGTACAAATAGGAGAAAAAGTACGAAGCTAAATATCAAAACTAATGCGGAATGATCGAGTAAGAGTCAGAATAAAAGCCAGGCTTCTTTTCCTCGCTTTTTTCTTCTTCAAAAAGTAAGAAACCTGTTCCTCCACCAGCTGCTGGCAAGAAATAGTCTGTAATGAAAAAGAAGGCAGTCCATAAATAAAGTGCCTACGACTCTGACTAAGACGAGATGGAGTATCAGAATATCATGAAGGAGAAAAATGATGACTTTTAATGTTGATTCAGTTTATATGCTTATATCTATCTTTATCTTTCTCTATTTCTCTATTTAGTCTTTAAAATTAAAAAAGGAATAAAAAATATAAATTTGTAAATCAATATGAATCATAAAATCATTTGAGAATGTATGTTCATCAAATCAAAAATTGATCATGTTGCAATAAAATATGTCAAAATTAAGTATAAACTATAAATGATTGTGTCTGCTTCAACAATAGTTGTTCGTGAGATGTATATCAGGAGTTACCTTTAGTATCAGCATTTACTAAGACAGGGATAACTTCATCATCTATTCTTTTTGGTTTTCAACAATATTATTATAACTAAATCAAAGCCGTAATATTATATTTTGAATAATTATTATGTAAAAATTTATCAGTTAAATCCCCGAACTAGTCCACTACTTGTCGCACACCTGCAAAAAGCAGCATCACAATGTCGTAAGAGAGCTTATCTTGTTGGGAATAGACACGGTCCATAGAAGAGCTTACGAACAGAAACAAAAAACTTGCGAGCATTTGGCCAACGAAATATCTTAGATCAAGTAGAACTTGCAAAATTTGAATAACTATGTGAAAAATCAATATCCTACTACTCATTCTCTAGTTTACAACCCGACTCACACTCTGAGATAAAGGCATCATGATTTTTAATACACTCTACCTCAGCATCAACACAAACACAAACATCATAATCATCAAAATCATCAGTTCAATCCTTCTAATACTGATAGGGTTCATTCTCAGCCGGCCGAGAAAGATCACAGTTTGTAGGTGAAAAGGACTAGTGAATCCAAAGAATGTCAAAAAAAATGTAGGAGCCGATCTAAAGATGAAAAGAAGGACACTCATAATCCTTTTCTTAAGTAAAAAACAGCATTTAGGCATCACCTTGACGACACTCAGGCCAGAGAAGTCCTTCACTACCCTGCGGACATACTTGTCGAAGTTCATCATCCAAACAAAAGAAGGTCCAAAGATTACAAACAACACGTGTATCAGTAGGAGATAAATCGATAGGAAATGAAGAAGACCAAGCTCAACGAAAAAGGCAGTGAACTTCACGATTATACTAGAAGAAACAGGTCTCAGACTGACTACTTAAACGCTCAAAGCAAAATAAAAAGTTTGCTGGATCAGGATCGAATCAGGTTTATGCAAAAACAAAAGGATCAATCTTTCAGAGAGGGCTTCAACAAATATGAGTATAGTGACTAGAACTAAATGGATGAGTAAAGCAGCTTCCACTAAGAAGTTAGACAGATCAACAGATCTAACAATGCGGATTTTAATCAATCTAACTTGAGACAGAGCAATCAGGCCAGCAGTCATCAGAAGAGCAAAGCCTCTTCCAAAAAGGTTATCGAACGTTCCAGAAACTAAGTTTCAAACCAAGGTGAGGCCAACTATCGAGACGCAGACTACACAAGCAGCAAGAAAAGCCAAAATGATATCAACTTACCTATGAAGATGAAGCCTACTATAAAAGAGGGCAAATTGTACAGAAGCAAAGAAGTTGACAGAGATGAGTCCTTCCCCAACGACTAAGATGACAGAATCAGCGATAGTTCTAGCTTTTCTCAGTTTTCTATCAACGGCAGCAGAAGAAAAGAAGATATTGGCAAGATATCTAAGAAAAGATAAGATAATTGATCAAATAATTTTATATTTTGACATGAAGAATAATTATAGAATCAAAGATTGATATCAAATATAAGGCATTTACATCATTTGTATTTCATTATGTTTCTTACAGCTTTTTATATAGTATCAGCTCTGGGAACAACTGCTTACTATAAATTTTTAGCATATGGCATCGGAATATCAATAGCTGATACTCTTTGCACAGGTCCTCTCAAATAATCAAAGGCACTGGTTTCGTTTATGACTCCTACGATCTCAGCTCCGATTCCAGATTGAGGGAATCCGTCTTCAACAGTCACCAATCTACCTGTTTTCTTCACACTGTTTACAATAGCGTCTCTGTCTAAAGGTTTTATGGTTCTTAGGTTGATAACTTCACAAGAAATTCCAGATTTAGCCAAGATTTAAGCTGCTTACAAAGAAAATCTAACATTTCTGGAATATGCTACGATTGAAACATCAGTGCCCTATCTCATGATTTTGGCCTTTCCAATTGGAAGCACGAAATCATCTCTGAGAACTTATTCAGGTACCTCAAAAGATTATCCATAAAGATTTTAATTTTATAGGAAAGCGACTGGATTTCCATTTCTTATAGCAGCTTTAAGAAGGCCTTTGCAGTCTTCAGCATCGTAGGGACAAATTGTGATAAGGCCTGGAATGTTCGAGTAATAGCTTGCAAAGCATTGCGAGTGCTGAGCAGCGACAGCAGCTGCAGGACCGTTCAAGCCTCTGAATATAATAGATCCACCAGCTAGCTCTCCACCGCTCATGTAGTGCAGTTTGGCACAACTGTTGACGATGTGATCGATTGCCTGAAGAGAAAAGTTCATGGTCATAAATTCTACAATGGGTATAAGACCCATAAGTGCTGCTCCACATGCGATTCCTGTAAATCCAGCTTCGGTAATAGGAGTATCGAAAATTCTGTTGCCTCCAAATTTATTAAAAAGTCCTTTTGATATTTTGTAAGCACCGTCGTACTGGGCGACTTATTACCCAATCAAAAATACTCTGCTGTCTCGTTGAATTTCTTAGCCCATAGCTTGATTTAAAGCTTCTCGATTCGTTAGTTTGACCTTTTTACCTGAGAATTGAGGAACAGTGTTTCTTGAGGGGAATTTTATCGATGGTGTATATCTAAACTTAGATATTTTGCTTAAAAACATGATTATTATTAATTATAAAAAATATTATCAGTAATAGAACACACAATGATAATATGTGTGTCTGATTTTTAAAGATGAATATCAAATAATTGATAGCCTTTTTGATAATTTGGTCAAAAAGGTAAAACATGTCATATTTTACTCTTCAATTATAATCGGGTTGATCAAGTCTGCATATTTCAGGTGCAGTCCTTGAGCTTAAGACGACAATCTGCTCTATCTCCGCTAGTACTCATGAGAAGAGACTGAGTCTTTATGAATCTCAAATTATTTCTCAAATCTTTATTTTTACTTCAACCTGATTTTATACTATGTCAAGTTACCTTTCTGAGCTAGTTCATCCATATCCCTATCAATAGCCTGTTTTTTCAAAAGGAAATTATTCGTTATGTGCTCAAAGTCTTTATACTTTCTTATAAACTTCTCAAGTTCGTTAAGTTCATCAATTAAGGGCGACAATTATCTCTTGAGTTATTATTTTCTAATTTCCTACGAACTCAAAGCTTTTAATTTCGGACCAAAGTAAGCTTTGAGCTGATTTATCTTTGATATTTCTTTGCTGAGCTTGAGTCTTTATCCCTCGAATTCATACAA
>Ga0194115_10006896_pt1 | contig 11416 bp, 9 predicted proteins | sample TA2MahsurfametaG_3_FD_148656 | JGI IMG/M metagenome (GOLD analysis project Ga0194115, IMG submission 148656) | Freshwater microbial communities from Lake Tanganyika, Tanzania - TA2015002 Mahale S4 surface | ecosystem: Environmental > Aquatic > Freshwater > Lake | place: Tanzania: Lake Tanganyika... | reverse complement strand
CAAATTTAATCCAATCCAAGGACTCACGGATGTCTGGACGGACATTAATTTCTACGATACGAAGTTCCCCAAGAAGCACCCCACTCAGAAGCCTTTTAAGCTAATTGAGCGGCTACTGTTGTGTTCTACGGACGAAGGCGACGTTGTTTTGGACCCTTTTATGGGATCTTGTATGACTGGACTAGTTTGCAAGAAATACGGGCGCCATTTTATTGGATGCGAAAAAGAAGAGACCTATGCTGAAGATAATTTGCTAGATTTAGAGATTGAATAATGCTTTATATAAATATTTTATTTTATCTAACTCTATGGCTTTTTCTAATAAAACCGGATAAAAAATTTTTAGTGATTTTACTAATTTATAATAATCAACTGCACCTAATATTTCAATAATGGCTTCCTTTTTCTTGTATTTTCTTAATTTATCCGAAATAAGCTCTATTATTCTTACATATCTCTTGAAAAGTATTTTATCGCCGAGATATTCTGATACTTTTTTCTGATTAACGCTGAAAAATTGGGCTGTTAATGAGGCTTTTGCATCCGCTGGTGACGGTATAATATACCATATCCAATGTGAGATCTTTTTATTATTTTTTATTTCTTGGATGGCTTTAGCGAAAGTTGATTTATCGCCTCTATCGAAAACTAGGCTGCCATTATTGGGAATTTTTTGCCCAATATAAATTCCGTAGTTTTGTGCATTTATAAAATCTTGGATTGTTGCTCTATGTTGTAATCTCATTATAATTATAAAATAAAAATATTTTATAATATTAGAAAATGGTTAAAGGATATATTCCTGAGAATAGTAGGCGACCTGTTGAACGCCTTGTTAATACACCAACTACTTTGAAGCCCACTCCGGTGACTCTGGCAAGACCAGAAATAGTACCACAAGCTATTGTGCGCCCTGTGCGAACAGGGGGCTGCGGTGGGTGCGGTGGAGCGAGAGTAATTTAATTTAATGGGGGAGCGCGCTTTCCATGCTCTGGAAAGCTATAGTAAGTAAATATTTATGTTTTATATATGGTAAAATATTTAAGTTTTACCATATATAAAATATTTACTCCAAATTTTAGAAAATCATAAATTATTCTTCTGAAATTTGTTTATCTTCATCATCATCTTCGCCTTCTTGAGTCTGAAATCTTATTGCATTTTTTAGAAATTGTTGTGCTTCTTTTTTATTATTTTCAATCTCTATTTCAAGTTGTTTAATAAGTGCATCATTTAATTCACAATATGCAACAATTTCTTTTTGCCGTTCAAGAGATGGAATAATAATTTTAATTGATTTTAAACTTGAACTACTTAATTTTGGATGAGCAGAACCTGTTCTATATTTTTGGAAATCAATTGTTTGTAAATAATAATATGTATATGATAACAAGGTATCATTCTCAAATTCTATTCTATGAACATCACCAGAACACCAAAATTTACCATTTGATATATGTAATGAGCCCAATGATCCTGTTCTTGCTGTTAATAAATATTTACCATCAAATATAAAATTATCAACATAATCAATAATTCCATTGGCACCATAAAAAGGATATTCTCCTTTTTTTCTGTCACTAGCAACAATATCTTTACCCGTTTTTACTTCTTTAAATACATCACCTAATTTTTTCACACTATCTTCACCAAATATCCTTTGATTATTCAAACAAAACTCGTTCAATTGCTTCAATTCTGCAATTTTTTCAAGACTTGTTTTGTTTGCTTTTTCATATATGAAGTCCAAATATTTGACAATTTCTTGTTGGATTTCGATTGATGGTATAGGAATTTTAATATTATTGAAATATTCTTTTGAAATATGTTGCAATCCAGAACCAATAAATCCTTTCTGTAATATCTCGATATTAATTGATAAATAATAATATATATACTTTAATAATTGTCCCGAATTAATCTTAATTACAAAATTATCTGTTGAACATGAAAATTTACTACTATATTTAATATTTGCATTTCCACCAGTTCCAATAATTAAGCATTCATCTTCATAATCATATATATCACAATATTTATTACAAGTTTGTGATGATGTAAAGAATGGATATTTTCCTTGTTTTTCACCGTAAGATGCTTGTCTTTTACTTTTTGGTAGAAAAGTGCAAATTTCTCCAATTTTCTTCAAAATAATTCCATCATCATATTTTTCTGTTTCTTCATCATCTTTTAAATAATCAGAATAATTAAGTGAATATGAATTACTCATAATTTTATCAATAGAAACTTCAACCAAAAGATTCTTAATTCCATTACCTTGATAAGGATTATAGTCATAGAAAGAAACTTTTGGTGTTTGATGTGTTTTTGAAAATTCATATTCTTTTTTAGTATTTTTTTGTGTTTGCGTTTTGATTCGAATGACTTCATTGCCTTCGCGTCTTTTCACAAAATAGAATATACAGGTTTTAACATCTGTATGCTCAAATATTCCCGATGGCAATAAATAAATTTCCTTCAAATCACACGTCTTCATAAGATATTCACGAACAGCAACTAGTGTCGCATTTGTTTTGGTAAATAAATCTTTTCCATCCGGAAGAACAATAGCACATTTTCCACCGATTTTCAGCATATAAATAATAGCTTGAATAAATAGTGAAACAGCATTATCCGTCTTTATCGGTATATATTGCTCTTTCAATGCATAATTAAAATCATCATATTTCAGACCCTTAATTCCAAATGGTGGATTAACAAGTAAATTGTCAAATTTTTGCTCAATCGGTTCGCGGATGCTATCTCCTCTGTCCAATTTTTCAAACATATGTCCAGTAGAAATTAACATATTTGAAATCGCTAATTGGTATGTATCTGGCTCCAATTCTTTACCATACAATCCACCATTCTTGATAAATTGCCAGTCAAGTGAAATATTATTTAATTTCGCCTTTTCCTGAATAACTCTTATATATTCAATCAAAAATCCACCAGTTCCCATAGTAGGATCACAGCAAGATTCAATTTGCCCATTTGGGAATATTTGTGGGTCAATTAATTTGATCATGAACTTTTTAATAAGAGGTGGTGTAAAAAATTGCCCCAATACTTTGCCAGTCATAATATATTGGATTACTTCTTCATAAGAATCACCTAATATATCATTCTCGATACTCGATAAATCAATACGATTCAATTTATCAACAATCTTCTTATACGTTGATTGTCTTTGAATATCAAATTTCTTATCAGGTAAGAAAATATTTTTTGTCGATGGGTGCACTGATAAAATAATATCCCACAAATATTTCATCATATTTGGTAGATTAACTTCTTTCTCCTTCGATAAATTTGAAAAACGAACACAAGATAACAGACGTGCCCTATTATGTTCAATATCATCTTCTTCAAAACAACTCAAATCATACTCGTAATTGTCGATATCAATAATACCTCCAAAATGAGGCTCCAATAATTTCAATATTAATAAATACGATAAATTACGTAAAGCCTTCTCACCAGTTAATCCTTCATTGTCTCTCAATAGATCCAAGCAATTCTTGAAAAAAGTAGTTAATTCTTTTTTTGAATCAATTGCCTCATCTTTTTTGACAATTAACGCCTCACAAGCCGCCAATGAAATGCAAGGAGCCTTCTTATTGGCATGTTTGTCGTAATCACATTTTTGTTTGAATATTTTTTTGCAAAGTTTGCAGGTATAAATCTTTCCAGATTCAGAACCAGATTCCTTTTTCTCTGACATAATATATTATAAAGATATTATTTCTTTAAATTAAAAATATTCATTTTTTCTAAAAATTTTCAGAAAAAGCATTTTTTACTTCCCCATCTAAAGTTTCCCAATTTTTGTTTTTTGTTTTGGAAAAAAAATAAGTTCTCCAATATTTTTTATAGGATAATAATCTACCCATAAATCACTTTCAGGAAACATTGGGTCAATCTTACACAATTCATTGCATAAATATGAGTAGTCCATGTAATTTTTCTTCAAATCAGGTGAAGCCATTAAATATTCGGTCACTTTCTTTTTACATGTTTCGAAATCATAGTAAACCCGTGGAATACTCAAATAATCTATCCAATTCGTGAATTTCTCTTTGTATAATATTTCAGGTTCCTTTGAAAGGCGAATATCTCTGTCACACAATTCATAATAGGCTTTCTTGCTTCTCACCGATTTTTCCAAAATTATCTTCCGGGCTTTTTCGTATGTCGTGCCAAGAGCAGTTCTATTAATCGTTTTTAACCGCAATTTTTGTGTTAATTCATCATCATATTCACCGAATTCATCAATTTCAGAATTTGGTTTTGGGACAGGGTTTGGTCCAGATCTTTCAATATCCATTCGAAGAACACTTATTTTTTGAGCAATTGTTACATCTTCCAGTCCCATTTGATAAATAACTTCTCGGACCTTCTTCAAATCCAAATTCTCATTGTTTTCTAACCAATCCTCTTTATTCAAAATAGGTAGAATTATTTTCGTTATTTTCGCAGGTGCATCTTTGTTTTTTCTACTTGCTCTCAGTGCAGATTGGACAATTCGAATATTGGAACTCATATTTTCAGAAAATACGACTGCATCCAGTAGTGGAAAATCCCAGCCCTCTCCCAAACAATAAACACAAGTAATTATTCCAAATTTAGCTTTTTCAAAATTGCTAATTATTTCCTTCTGGTCTTTTAGTTTCATTTCGCTGTGATAATTCGAAAAAAATAATTCTGGTATATGAAAATAATTATCATCCAGTAATATCCGAATATATTGAACCAATTTCTCAGAGTTATTCTTGTTATTGGAATAAATCAATAAATGATGTGAATGACCTTGAAATATGCTCTTCAATGCCGCAAATGCGCTTAAAAATAGGCGTTTATCATTTTCATCTATTATACGAAATCTCGCCAATTGGGACTCCAATTGTTCCTCATTTGTGGTGATAGTTTGAATAACATAATCGCAAATGATTTTTTGATTTATCGCCCAAAGCAAACATTTTTTCTCAATTTCTATGCCAAAATATTCAGCATTATCATTAGATACCACTAATCCATCCGGATTTGTGCCCTCTAATTGCTTAATTGTAGCCGTCAGTGACAGTTGCTTTACCGAACGAATCTTCAACATTTGAACATACTTTTTCGTTGTTTGTTCCAATTCCATATTGTGTGTGGTTAAATGGTGTGCCTCATCTAATATTTTCATGTCAAAGACAAACCCAATATTTTGCGATGCAGTATAGACTTTATGGGAAGATGAGTAAGTTGTAATTACAATACATTTTTTATGGTGCTCTTGTAAAAAATCAATAATATCTCCAATATCTATGCCACCTGACACAATTTGATATGGCGTATCTCCAAAAATTTTCAAAATATTTTCTTCCCATTGCTTTAATAATAATTTATTAGGAACGCCAATGAGAATCGTTTTTGCTTGGATTTCTTGAGTTATCCATAGCGAAATCAGGGTTTTCCCAACGCCACAAGGAATAATTAAAAGACCTTTATCATATTCTTCAAAATGGGCGACCGCTTTGGCAATAATTGCAGATTGGTCATGTCGAGGTGTATAAATTTGGGAGGGTTCATTTCTAATCCTGTTAGTTCTTAATAAACCACTGATTTCTTCCTTGGATAATTTTCTATAGTAAATTCCTTGATGAATAAGATAAGGTTCAATTTCAGAAATAATGCTTTTTTTGTAAAATTCAGTTCCGGCATCAATATAAAAATTAATTTCACGAAATTCATTCTGTATAAGACGTTCAATTTCACCCATTTTTTCAATAGAAACTTCAAATACGGCTTCAAAATGCCCTCTTTTTATTTCACCAGTTGCATATTGACTGTCCCTCTCGGGAATATTAGTTGCTTTACCAATTTTACAAACATCATATAAATCATAGGATGGATGACATCTTATATAGATATATCCAAATTGTCCGGCTGATTGGGTCATTGTAGTTGTAGGATTCATGTATGATAAGAATAAAAATAATAAATAATTAAATCACTTTTTGGGGGGGGAACTGCCGTTCAGTCTTAAAGACGAAGTCTTTAAGACTCAATGGATAAAAAACTCTACGAGTTTTTTAGCCGTTCCCCCCTTACCCCCCCATGCCCTGGAAACCCGTAGTGAGTAAATATTTATGTTTTATATATGGTAAAACATAAAATTAAAAAAATATTTTAGTCTTTATTTTTAATTAAATATTTCGTAATTTGCCATTTTTTTATAAAAATGATATAAATATTTTTTAATTAGACTAATCGAAAGTTAAAAATATTTTTCTGCCATTTTTTTATCAAAAAATAATGATAAAAATCTATACATTTTTGCCAAAAAAATCTTACTTTTAAGTTTGTCCTTATGAAAAGGCTGAGTAGAAACCAAACTGTAATGATATGCCAAAATGACAAAATGGCTAAAATGACATTTCTAAAAATTGAGAAAATAAAAATATAAATTATTTTTATTATTTTGAAATATTTTAGTTTTCATTTTCTTTTTTGGTTGATATAATCCGGTTACACATTGTATCGGTTACTCATATAATTTTTTAATAATATATATTTTACATAAAATAAATATTATTATTTTTTTATGAAATTTTTATAAAATGAATAAACTATATGTGTAACCGTAACCAGTAACTTTAAATAATTTAAGAAATATTTTTTATTCCAAACCAAACTTTTTTACAAACACCATTTATTTTCTTATTTTCGCTTCTTACATTTCGCAAATTATTTTTTAGAATAAATCTTTTTATTTCCATCCCAAATTTCTTCATCGTTATTCCAATCTTCTTTTCATCTGGGGGGGAAGCGCGCTTCCCCCATTACTCTAACGAATCGCTTGCGATTCGTTAGCCCCCCATGCCCTGGAAACCCGTAGTACGTAAATATTTATGTTTTATATGTGATAATACATAAAATTTGATAATTATAATTCATCATCATTTTCATTTTCTATTTTTAATTTCCAGCCTTTTATAACTGACCGAATATTATTACATCTATCAGCATAAAAACCTCTTAAAAATATATTTGTTTCAAAGTATTCATTGAAAAAGGTTTTATTATATTTTCTTTTCTCTTCTTTTGATAAATTATAAAAAAAATTACTTGTTGCAAAGTTATCATATATTTCCTTTATTTTGATAAATTCCTTATCATTTGTTCGCTCATAATTTTCTTTGAACCATGGTAATATACTACACGATAATTCCAAATATTGTTGTGTTCTATCTTTGATTGATTCTGGTATTTGTAAAATAGAATTGTTTTGCAGATAATTTTTATAAGTATTAAACAAAATTTTTAATAAAGCAAATTTATGATTATCTTGAAAAACCTTGCTTTTATAGTCTGGATTAGCCATAAAAATAAATTTTTCTTCATTGATTGCAGATTCATCAGTTGTAAAAGTCGATCTGAATAAGATATCAACAATTCTTCTTGTTTCAGATTCTTTTGGTTCTTCAGAAAATAATGGTCGCTTATTACATTCAACAACCATTGTCAGGTTTAATTCTTTTTCAGACGTTTTTTCATGATGAGTTCTAGCAGAAAATTTCCCACCTCCTGTGAGTTCTTTAATTACTGAATTTTCAAATTTATTTTTTTCAGATGGTTCCCTAAAAACAACATACCTCTTTTTATGAATATTCGCTTTTTCTGGATTACTACCAGTCTTGCTATACTCAAATAAAATGCCATTATTTCCTAATATTCCATAATTTCCAAGAGCTTTAAGCATTAGGTCATTAATAACACCTTTTCCATTTCCCCCTCCAGCATTAAATATTACAAATTTTTCTAAACATTTCCCGTCTAATCCAGTGCATAATATTTGTAATAGTAACTCTCTCTCTTCTTTTATTGGCATAATAGACTTAATTAAATTTTCCACATCTTCAATTTCTTTTTCAGTAGGTTCTCTCCATTCATATCCACACGTAATTGATACATAATCATCATATTTATATTCCCTGAATTCTCCTTTTTCTAAATCATAGACAATATTTGTGAATCCAAATAAATTCCAATTATCATCAAATTCAATATTATCATTCCTTCCAATTTCTTTATATGTTTCAACAAGTTCTCTCTTATATGACATTGTTTTCAATTTTTCAATTTTACTTCTCAAACTATTGAAATCACGATGATTCCAATATACTTCAATTAGGATCGTCTTTAAAAAATCATACAATTCAGAACTTAAACATTTTCTAAAAAGAACATCATCACATTCCCAATTTGTTCCATTATAACAATATAATTTATAATAATCATCATATTTTTTATAAATAAAACGATATCCTGCAATAATTTTTAAATATTTACAGAAATCAGTTTGTCCCAATTCAAATGTATTTTTATTCATAATTTCAATGAATTTTGGCTTATTGTCTTCAATTGCATAAAAATGAATTGTAGCAACAGTATAACCATTACTATTATTTTTTTTAATAAAAGTCGTATATTTATATTTAGTTTTTTCATAACCTTCATAATTTGCTCCTTTTGCTGAATAATAATTAAATAGGTCAAATGCTTCTTCTTCATTAAGAAAAGTATTTTTTATAGCCATTCCAATTGAAATCCAATATTCATATACTTCAAATCTTTCTTTTTTATAACATTCGTCAAACATTTTTTTATACAAAGTAGATTGATTTAATATAGAACTTAATTCAGAAGAATTATTATATACAGTTACTTGATTTGTATTAGTATTATTCGTATTTTGTTTTAAAATCACTTTATCTTCTGATTTTCTTTCAACTTTTTCAATAAATTGATAATCATTTATATTAAGTGAATCTTCAGGAATATAATAAATTATAAAATCTTTCATTTCACCTGAAATAATTAAATGTTTATTATTTTTTGAAATATCGGAAATATTACCTTTGGATTGGTTTGGACATCTATACCAGTGTTCTGAATATATTGTTGTATCAACACATTTTTCAACTTTTTTCTCTCCTTGGAACATAAATATATCTTTGTGTATTTTCAGCAAATTGCTATGAATTTCCTTAATTTTTTCAAGGCTTCCAAATAATTTTGGAACACTATAATGAAATGAACAGCTTTTTTTATTATTAATTGTGTATTTAATATCAATATTCTCAATTTTAATTGTATATTTATTATTCAAAAAATCAATAAAAATTTCTTTAAATTTTTCAATACCAGGATGGAAATTATCTAGATCTCCAAAAATAATATATTCCATATTTCTATGAACTCGAAAATGATAATAATTATCTTTTTTTAATTCTCTACATAACTCATCAATATTTTGATAATAAATAGTATTATTTTTTATGAAATTTTTATTAGAATTTTCATAATTTTTTACACTAAATAATTCGTAACGTGCCATTTTTATATTATTTTAATATAAAAAATTCTTTAATTAGACAAATAAAAAATCCAAAATAAATTTCTGCCATTTTTTAAAAATATAATGATTAATTAATGGCAGATTTTGCCAAAAAAACCTTACTTTTAAGTTTGTCCTTATGAAAGGGCTGAGTAGAAACCAAACTATAATGATATGCCAAAATGACAAAATGGCTTAAATTGCATTGATAAAATCGCGAAATATAAATATTGTTAATACAATATTTTTACAAATTGTTTTTTTATTATTTTGAAATATTTTAGTTTTCATTTTGTTCATCATTTATTTTAACTTTCCAGCCTTTTATAACTGAACGAATATTATTACATCTATCAGCATAAAATTCTCTAAAAAATATATTTGAATCAAAATAATTTAAAAAAAATTTTTTATTATATTTTTCTCTTACTACTCTAGACAACTTAATACAAAAAGAACTTTTCAAAAAATCATCACATATTTTCTTTATTCTAATAAATTCTTTATCATTTGTTTGTTCATAAGTTTCTTTAAACCACGGCAATATTTTATCAATAATATCTAATTTATCTAAATCATCATCTTCTTTAATTGTTAATTTTTCTATTATTTCTTTTTTTCGTTCTTCTCTGTATTTTTTTCGTTCTTCTATAAGTTTATTTATTTCTTCTTTTTTCTTTCTTTTTTCTTCTTTCTTATTTTCTTTTTCAAGAATTGATTTTATTTTTAATTCATTTAATTCATCAATTCTTTTTTTTTCAGAAATAATTACTTCGATATTATCATTTGTTTTATTTAATTTGTTAAGAGATTCTTGTTTAAATTTTTCAATTGTTAGATTATCTAATTTAATTATATTTTCTATAATAATTTCTCTCATTTTAAATAAACAACCTTCAAAATATTCCACTCCAATATCTTTTCTTTGTATAAAAATTTCTTTGAATTTATTAATTAAAAAAATTTCAATCTGTTTAGAATTACCGCAAAATATCATTAATAATACCATACTTCCTTTTGGGTATTGTTTGATTCTTTTATCATTAAATTGTGAAGATCTACCAATTTTAAAAATGTCTTCGCCTGTTTTAATAAACTCTCTTTCTTTAAGAAGATAGATGTAATCCATATTATTATATTTATTACTATATTTTTCTTTAAATAAAATCGCGAACTAAATATTTTAGTTTCATAATATTTTTAAGAATTGTTTTTATTATCTCTAAATATTTTATATTTTTTTGAACGTTTTAATAATCCATTTTCATATTTTATCCAATAATCAAAACTTTCAACTGTATACCCTTGTTTTCTCAATATTCCTCTAACCAAATTCAAATATGGTTTTTTACATTCAAAATTGGGTTTAAAAGTTGATATACTAGAACACTCAAAATATTTCATTATTTCCGTTTTTAATTCCAACAATTTTTGTTGTTTTTCAATATTTTCATCCAAATTGCATAAAATAAATTCTCCATTTGTTAGTTCAAGAATTTCTATAATTTTATCACAAATTGCCTCTCGTTCATCTTTAAATTTTTCACTCAATTTCTTCATGATATATTATATTTATAGAATATTCTTTAACTTGCTGAGTCTAATTGTATAATTACACAATACCATTATTTAGAATTTTAGAATTTACAAAAAATTATTCAAAATTATCAAGATTCATATCATTTTTAAATTTTTTTTCTATATATACTCTTAATTCATCTTTAGAACAGCCAATCAATTGAATATTTATAATATCTACTTTTTTAATGTATAAATATGCTCTTCTTCTTAGGTTATCAATTATTCTATCAATAATATCAAATCTATTTGATTTCTTAAATTCTATATATTTTGATTTAACTTTTGAATTTATATATTTTTGTTTGTAATAATTTTTAGTTTTTTCTTCTTTGTTCATTTTTTATTTATAAAATAATTATTTTTTAAATTTAAAAGTGAGCGAAGCGAACCTCACGCGTAAGCGTGAGCCAGTGCGAAGCACTGGTGGGTTTTTAAATTTTCTTAAAATAC
>Ga0194115_10006889_pt1 | contig 11422 bp, 7 predicted proteins | sample TA2MahsurfametaG_3_FD_148656 | JGI IMG/M metagenome (GOLD analysis project Ga0194115, IMG submission 148656) | Freshwater microbial communities from Lake Tanganyika, Tanzania - TA2015002 Mahale S4 surface | ecosystem: Environmental > Aquatic > Freshwater > Lake | place: Tanzania: Lake Tanganyika... | reverse complement strand
GAAATACTTGGGCTACACCCCCATTTCCATTGAGACGTTGATTGGTAAAAAGGGCAAAAGTCAGGGTTCGATGCGCGATGTTGAACTCAGTGCCATTGCTGAATACGCGGCAGAGGATTCGGATGTTACCTTGCAATTGTATCATGTGCTGAAGCCTGCTTTGGAGAATCGTGGTTTGCTGGGACTTTTGATGGATGTGGAAATGCCTTTGGTAGCGGTGTTGGAGGCAATGGAACGTCAGGGCGTGCGCGTGGATGTGGACTTCTTGAAAGATTACAGCAATCAATTGTTAGAGCAAGTTCGCGGGGTTCAAGCCTCTATTTTTCAGGAAGCGGGCGGTGTATTTAATATCGCATCGGCACAGCAGGTGGGAACCATTTTGTTTGATAAATTGAAGCTGTCAGACAAGCCAAAGAAGACGAAAACGGGGCAATATCAAACCGATGAAGAAACCTTGAATGCCCTGTTGGGAAAGCATCCGATTGTGCAATACATTCTCGATTTTAGGGCCTTACAGAAATTAAAGAGCACCTATGTGGATGCGTTACCCTTGTTGGTGGATGCGCAAACAGGACGCGTACACACCCATTTTAATCAGGCGGTTGCTGCGACAGGAAGATTGAGCAGTCAGAATCCGAACTTACAAAACATTCCCATTCGGACAGAGTTGGGTCGGGAGATCAGGAAGGCGTTTGTTTCGAAGGGACCTGAAACGGTGTTGTTGAGTTGTGACTATTCTCAGATTGAGTTGAGAATCATTGCGCACATGAGTGGTGATGCTGGGATGCAAGAGGCTTTCAAGCAGGGGATCGACATTCACACGGCTACGGCGGCCAAGGTTTGGGGTGTGGGTATTGAAGAGGTTGACAAGGAAATGCGTCGCAAAGCAAAGACGGTGAATTTTGGTATCATTTACGGTATTTCGGCTTTTGGGTTAAGTCAACGTGTGGGTATTTCCAGGGGTGAAGCCAAGGAGATTATCGAGAACTATTTCAAGCAGTTCGGGGGCATTAAGGATTACATGGATGCCACGGTGAACAAGGCGCGGGAGCAGGGATATGTAGAGACGATTTTGGGACGTCGGAGATACATGCGCGACATATTATCGGCGAATGCGGTGATGCGTGGTTTTGCGGAACGAAATGCGATCAATGCACCCATTCAGGGGAGCGCTGCGGATATGATCAAGTTGGCGATGATTCAGATTCACGATTGGTTGAATGCTGAGAATTTAAAGACACGGATGATCTTGCAAGTGCATGATGAATTGTTGTTTGATGTACCTGCGGATGAGATGGCTTACGTTGAGCCCAAAATCAAGGCTTTGATGGAAGGCGCGATGACGTTGGATGTACCCGTGTTGGTAGAATCAGGCAAGGGCAACAACTGGTTAGAGGCCCATTAATAGGGGCGCTGAATTTGGCACTGCGCGGCAAGATTAATTATAGAATTTCCAATTCAATCCAAAGCGTATGCGATAGGGTTGTATGGGATACCCAGCGATGTATTGGTAACGGGTGTTAAATCCTGGAATGATGAAAATCTCGTTGATGTGTTCTGCTTTGAGGAAGACATCCACCGTTTGAACCCGTGCAACGGCGTACAGGTCGAGTTCAAAGTAATTGCCCGATTCAGTTTTGTTGGCGTCTACCACGAAAGTGGCTGCATCGGGACGGTAGTAGGTGGTTTGAAATTTCGAGGTGTATTGGATGTCGGCCCCCAGGGTTAAATCCATGGCATGATGGAATGCAGGGGTTCTGTATCGGAGCGATGTTGTGGATTTCCAAATTGGCACGCCATAATTAAACAAATTGGTGAATTGAGAGGTTTTAAATGTTTTATTGGCAATCAGTTGACTTATAGAAAATTTTGTAGAATACCAGTTAAAACCAAGGATAAATGCGGTGTATTGGGCATCATTTAATTGTGTTACGGGCACGGAGTCAATGGACATCGTAGGATTGATCCAAGTGCCGGTTTGAATGGTGAGATAGGTGTAGAATTTCTCCTTTTGTGCATCTGAAAGTGGTGATGCAGTTTGATTTGTTGCGGGGTTTGGGGTCTTCAAATTGGCCACATCGGGCTTTTTGAATTTTGTTAAATAGAATACGGCCTCATTGCTTTTGTTGCCCGTGAACAACAGTTCTTTGTTGTATAAGAAATGGTTGGAATAGAATGCTTGTTGTTGCAGGCTTGCCGGTTGAAATTGGTTGTAATAGTACAAAAGAACACCCCAAGACAGTTTACCATATCTGAGACTTATAACTCTCTGTCCGTCAATAAATGAACCAGCGGAAGAATTATTTGAATTCTGGACAGGCCCGTTGATGGAATTGTAATAGTAGGTTTTGGAAAAAATTGGCATCCCCACAGTGGTCCGATTTGAACCTTTGCCGAATCCGGCCAATGTGTGCATGGTGTTGATCCTCGGAATAAAATTACCATAGCCCTTTGAAACAAACTCCACAGAATGGGAAGCCGATGGATCGGTGAAGTTGCCATTGAACTGGCTCTGTTTGGACTGATAAGTTTGGGATTGGACAATGTGGTTTAGACTCAAAGAAGTCAATTGTGGTCCTGTTTTCGGGAAATAGTACTCGATGCCCGTTTTGTGGGTGAAAATGTGCCAAACGTTGCTATCGGCTGTTTTGGTTTTGATATCGAAATAGGTAGAATTGTAGTAGTTGGTGTCGCGTTTACTGTCTTTGTACTCGTAGGTCAATCGTTGAAAAGCCAATTCCTGACTCACTGCCCAATGTTTATTGAGATAGTATTTATGGCTAAATAGGTGTTCGAATTGTTTGAATTTGGAGGCAGCTGTAGTGAGTGTAGGGTTATAAAAGCCCAAAGTCCTCGTACCCCATTTTTCAGTAGATTGCGGAACGAAGAAGAAGGAATCCACGGCAAGTCCGCCATTTTCATTTCTGCTGGAGCGGTTCCATGTGAGGGCGATGATTTGCTTGTATCGGTTGTTGGTGCTTTGATACAAGCTGCCCAGCTTGATGTTGCGGAATTGATTGTTTTGTCCAGATCCGGTGTATTGTTCTTGGTTGATGATGCTGCTATAATCGAGGGTGACATTCCAGCCAGGACTAAAATTTTGGGTATGGAGCGCGTTTAGTGCGATGGTTTTTCCAGGGCCTTGTAAGTAATTGAACTCTGTAAAGGGAGCGAAGGCACGGTAAAATTGCATGTCACGGGCACGGGTTATTTGCGAACCAAATGGGTTGCAGCCTGGGTTTACGATGTCTTGCAGTGTGTTGATCTCAAAGCCGGTGTAAACAGGGCTTCCGGGCTCTCCCAGGTTGAATTGTTGTAAAAACCCCAAACCGTATCGTCCTTGACTGCGATATTGATTTACGTTGATCTGTGCTGTGTCGATTTCGAAACAAGGGTAAATCAAGGTATCCTTGGGATTTTTGGTTTTTCTTTTAACATCATTTGAGAACCATGTGTAGGGCTCCAACGCGGCATTAAACTCGAGGAAGTTTGAAATGTTGGTGGTTCTTGGGGGAACTTTGGATTTGGGTTTGCTTGCGGTGGTGTCTGATTTGATTGCGGAAGAATCTCCCCGTGATGTGGGCGCACTGGGTTCAAACACCTGTGCATCAACGGCTGCCGCTATGCACATTAGGCAAATTAAAACCCAAGTATTTTTCAATTGTTTCTTCAAAGCAAGTCAGACGCACAAAATTGCAAATAAATATCCAACCTTGGTTGGTGAGGCGTAAATTGGTAGAAAATTGAAATGGCCCTCTTAGGTATAGTGATAGACGAAGGATTTTTGCACTTGGTGGGCATTTTTTTGCTTAGCGGTGTGAAATTTCTGTTGGGATTGATCTGGGCTATTGCTTTCGTGGAAAATGATTTTTTGGGGTTGTTTATATCGGTGGTTGGGGGCGTCTTTGGAAGTTTTATATGGATATTTTTGGGTCATTGGATTTTGGCGAAGTGGGTCATTTTTAGGCAAAACCGGGGCGGTTTGAATGGTCCAATAAAGCGTTTTAGCAGAAAAAATCGATTCATTGTGCGCGTCAAACGCTATGGCGGGATGTATTTGTTGGTTTTTCTTGCACCCATTATCATCAGCATTCCCGTGGGATGTTTGGTATTAACTACGATGGAATCGAACCGATTTCGGTTGTTGATATTGATGACAGCGTCTGTTATCCTTTGGGGAATTGCCATCTATTTTGGGGTAAATGTTACTATACTTTGAGCATCTGGGTGTTGTTTATTGGCAGTATCAACGGCATAAAAATGACATAATCTTTATCTATCGTTTGTTAGATACTCGGCATGATGAGTAAATTGTACCCAAAATGAAGATATTCACCAAGTTCATTTATCCAATCGCTTGCGTTGTGCTAATTTTTGCTTGTAAACGTGAGCCACTTTCATGGGACAATCGGGTGGTTGCCCCTTTGTTCAAGACCAAGTTGGGGTTGGGGCAAATAGATGCCAAATTTTTACAGAAAACACCTTCTGATAGCAGTTACAAATTGACCTACGAAAATTTGGTATACAGTTATCGTATGGCCAATGTGCGTGCTTACGACACAGGGTTAACGGCTTCTTTCAATTTGAGAAAGTTGAAGTTAAGCAATCAAACCATCGTACAGAAAATCACGCTGGGACAAATCAACCCCATTTTTAAATTGCTTAACGGTCAGACGGCCGATATTCCTGAACAAAACCAAGGAAATTTATCGCCCGTAGACATCGACGCGAGTGCATTTTTTGAGACGGCGACCTTAGACAGTGGCTATTTGGACATCAGCATCACCAACAATTTACCGGTGAATGTAAAATTGGTTGTTTTTGAATTAACCAATGCCGGCGATAACAGTCAGGTTGCTTACGATTCTTTTACCAACATCCCCATGAATGGCAAGGTGACGAAGCGCATCGATTTGCGGAATAAAACGGTAACCAAACAACTCAAGGGCAGCATCAAGCGATTGACCACTGAGGCGAGCAAAGGTCCAGTGTTGATTGATGCCGACAAGGGGGTTGACGTGGAATTGACTGTTTCTCAGCTTCGTCCGCGGTATGCCATCGCGGCTTTTCCAACTCAGAACGTGATTGAGCAAAACGAGGGGTTGACGGTTTACATGGGGGGTACAGAAGTCAAGTATTTTAAAGCCAAGTCGGGAAAATTGAAGATCAATTTGGTGAGTACCATTCAGGAGGACATGACGATGTATTTTGAGATTCCAAGTGCCAAGAAAAATGGTGTGGTTTTGTCGAGTATCGTGAAATTGCCGGCGGCTCCAGCTGGGGGTTCGAGCAAGCGATTTGAGGATTTCGATTTAACCGATTACATCATTGATTTCAGGGGCAAGAATCCAGATGTGAAGGATACGGTGAATACATTTCACCAAATTTTAATTGTTCGTTTGGATAGCTCGGGAAGGAAGGTTGCCATCGGTTTAAAGGACAGCATTCGGTTGGAGTACCGCATGGAATCGTTGGTTCCGGATTATGCCATTGGATACATGGGGCAATCACTCACCCAGACGGGCGATCAAAAAACACCATTTGATTTATTCAAGGGATTGAATGGCGATTTCAAATTCAAAGATTTCAAGGTGAGTTTGGTGGTGAAAAATGGCATTGGCGCGGATGGTCGTGTTAAGGTGAATTCTTTGAAGGGGGAGAACGTATTTACCAAAAATTCCGTGGCGCTCAATGCAACACCATTGGCGAACGATATTTTCATTACGTCACCGCCGTTTGTGCGGGATGCTTATACTGTTTCGGAGGTGGTTTTAGATGCGGGAAATTCGAACATCAAGGCCTTTATTGAGAATTTGCCACAGATGTTGGATTACAATCTCGACATGGAAGTCAATCCCAACGGAAACGTGAGTTTATACAAGGATTTTGTGTTTGATAACAGCAAAGTAGACATCGTATTGAAAGTTGAGGCGTCGGCGAATTTTTCAGTGGGAGAATTTGTGTTGCGCGATACCCAGGCCATTGATTTAAACTCGCTGGGTGATGTTTCACGCATCAAATCGGCCAAAATGGAAGTGAATGTGAGCAATACTTTTCCCATTGGTGCGAAGTTGCAGATGAGTTTGTTGGACGCTGAAATGCACATGTTGACCCAGTTGGATATCGATCCATCAGACCAAGTGATTGAGCCAGCGGTTTTGGATGCTGCGGGCTATCCCAGTCAACCGGGTGAGACCTTTTTCACGATGGGTTTGGGCAAGGACAAAATAGAGGCGTTGAAAAAGGCCAAGTTTATTGCCATTACAACCACCTTTTTGGGGTCGGGTCAGATGCAGAAAATTTATGATGTGAGTACGATTTCGGTTTCTACTGTGGTAGATTTTGAGTATGAAGTTAAAATGGGCAAATAGGATGAGGCGATTGGGAATCATTGGGTTATTGTGGCTGGGTTTGCCGTTATCGGCATCAGCGGTTGATGAAAAGGGTTTGGATCTGGAGCCCCCAGTTGTGATGCCGAAGCCTGCACCCGTTGGGGAGTTGTTCCGATATCATTTCGCGACAGGTTCCAATGTGTTGCCTTTTTCAATGACTGAGAAATTGGCCTTGGGAGGGTACGTAGGATCTGACATTACGCAAGAGGTAGAGTCGCATTTGAAGGGTAACAACCGCGCGGGGCTGTATCAGCAGTTTTCGTTGGTGATTTATCCATTGCGTTCGCGGTTTGATGGGGGTGCGTTGCGTACCTCTTCGGTTCCACAATCCAGTGTTTCGCCAAAAAAGGTTGCGTTGAATGCCATTTCGGTGCGTTCTGTTCAATCGGTTGGAGCGAAGTTCTCGGATGATGCTTATCGGCTTGTATTTCGGGGCAATGGCTATTATCGCGGGCAGACGTTAGACGTGGGTAACAACCAGTTTCAGGTGCTGGGATACAATGCCTTAGATTTTCGTTTTGATGCGGAGGTCAAATTTCAGGTATCATTACTGCAGGCAACGTCATTTTCTCGATTGCAAACGGGTAATATGTCTTTGTTTACCAGTGCGTCGGGCGATTCTTTGGCTTTTAACGGGCGATTTTACAGTCAGGGCGTGAATGGGAATCCTTGGTTACAAAAAGGCATGGGCTTGGCAGTAGGGTTTGATAAAATGCTGAAAATTAAGGGCCTCGGTACTTTTAAACAAGCCGGGAGGACGCATTATTTATACCTTGGGGTTAAGGATTTTGGTTTTATTTATATGCCCAAAGTGGCGGTCCAGAGCCGGGGTTATGTTTGGGATGCGTCGATGCAGGGTTTGTCGGTGGCGGGTGAGTCGAGCACCAAAATGGTTGGATTGAAACAGGCCGTTGTGAATGCCAAGGAATTGCAGTTGAGCAATTGGTTTGGGAATCAGCGCGACTCGGCGATTTCTCGGTTACAGATACAGGAGCAGACGCGGTCAGGCACAGTATTGACGCCATTTGCATTGTATGCCGATTTGACGAACTTCAAGGTCAAGGGACAGTTTTTTAGCATGAATGTTACCTACTTAAATGTGCCAGGATATCGGGTATCGGGCAGGCTTTCGTGGGAAAAAACATGGATGCCAGAGGGCGAGCAAAAATGGACGTATTTGTCGTTGAGTCCATACTTGGCTATGGGAGGGTTTGACACGTATGATTTGGGTTGTGCCGTAAATTTCGAGACGCCCATTCAGCATTTGGGAAAGACGTTTTTCCGTGTTGATTTCCGCGGATTGGAAGCGTGGGTGATGCCAAACAAGCAGCACGGTGCGGGGCTATCTGCCGCCATGATTTTTAAACTTTAGGGATTGTTGATGCGATAAATTGCCCATTGACCGCTGCGGGTTAGGGGTAGGGTATCTTTCATGGGCACAGCAATGTTGGCATAGTCTGCAAACCATCGTTTGGAATCGTTGGTTACAACATAGCCCAATTTTCTATTTTTTGATTTCCAAGGATATTCTGCGGGTAGGGGTTGTAATTTCGATTGAAAGATTCCTTTGGCGAGATCGGACTGGTAATCGGGTGCCAAACGAACACCTTTGGTTTGTAGGGCGTAAAGGGCGGTGTTTGGCGATGGGTCGAAGGCCACAAATACTTCAAGGTCTTCCGTGTTGTTTTGTTTCAGCCACAGTGCGATGGTTTCAAGGTCTTTGATGTCGGTGACGACGTTCTGACAGTAATAATCGTTGGGGGTAAAGCGATGGTGTAGCATGCGTTTGGCGTGACCAAAGCTCACAAAGGGGATGATCCACAAACCCAGCATACTGGCAATCGCTGGCATGCCTTGCAGAAATATCTTTCCGTTGAGGTATCGCTGTTGAAGCGACAGTATCGCCATGAGTACAAAGGGCCAGGCGGAGAGGAAATAGTAGTCGTGAAAGCGAAATTGGAGGTGGAAGAGTACATAGAGACCACCGAAACCCAAAAACAGCCAAAGGCTGAGTTTTTCAACGAGACTGAGGTTGCTGCGAAATTTGAGGATGGTATAGAGCCAGATGCCTACGATGCCCACCAAACACCAGGTAGGGTAAAGGGAGTCTTTCCAGGTATTGAGGCTGTATTCGGTGACTTGAATGAATTCAGGGATGGATTTGCTGGGGTTGATTTGCTGTAGGAAATGGGTATTGTAAGTGCTATTGGTGAGGTATTGCGCATAGCGGTACCAGGCAGCAATGGGCAGGAAGGGACTGAGCAGGGCTAGCCAGGGTACGTTTGGCAGGGTGATGGTTTGTTCTTCGTCGAGGATTTGGTAGGTGTTATCGCTGGTTTGGATGACGTTTGAGCGATGTTTTCGCTTCTCAAAAAATAGGACTGTGATGATGGCAAAATGCACGATCATGAACGACACTTTGATGAGTCCGGTAAGGGTAATGAGTGCCAAATAGATCTTGAAATTTCGTTTGGGTTCTAGGTGAAAATGCCATTGAATCCAGTGGTAGAGTGCGGCGATGGACAGTGAAAGGGCTACGGGATCGGCCAGGAAATTCCAGCTGTAGAAGACAAAGGTTGGTGATAGGTAAAATATCCCGAGGAGGGCCAATTTGCTGGCGGTGCGGGGTATGTAGAGGGATAGTAAGCGCCAGGCCGACCACATGCCATAAGTGACGATACTACCCACGAGTAGGCGATAAATGATGGGTTTGAATCCGAAGAGTTTGTACAGCAGCGCGACCAGATAGGGTATTATGGGGAATTCCATGCCCGCGACGCCTTCGGCGGCGCGGTTTTCCATCACCCTGGGTTCAAAAAAATTCATCGATTCGTGCCAAAAATTCCAGGCAACACATGCGCGATCGGCCTGAGCTCCTTGATGCATGCCATAGACCGGCATATTCATGAAATCTAACCATCCAAGGGCCAACTGAATGAAGATCCAAAACAGCCAAAAAGCGCGATCGGGGTGTTTTTGTTCCAACTCGTTAGGGATTGAGGTGATCGATGTTGGATTCTTTTACGATGTAGGTAGGTCGATTTTTGACATTTTCGCTCACACGGCCCAAGTATTCACCCAAGATTCCTATCCCCAAAAGTTGTACACCTCCCAAGAATAACACGGAAATGTGGAGGGATGTCCAACCCACTTCTGTATAGCCAAAAAACTTTTGGTACAAACTGTATAAAATCAATAAAAAAGCGATGCCTGACACTGTAAAGCCCAACAAAGTTGCCATTTTCAATGGCCAGTTGCTAAAGCTGGAAATGCCATCGGTGGCGAAGCGCATCATTTTTCCGTAGGTAAATTTGGTACTACCACCCATGCGTTCTTCGCGGTCGTATTCTACGAAGGTGGCGTTGAAGCCAATCCAGGCAATTTGTCCGCGCAAGTATTTGTGGCGCTCGGGCATGTTTTTCAGCACTTGCTGCACTTTTTGGTGGATGAGTCGGAAATCACCGGTATCGATGGGGATGTTGATTTGGGTGATATTTGCCAAAATACGGTAAAACACTTTGGCTGTGAGTTTTTTTAGCCAGGATTCGCCTTTGCGTTTTTTGCGTTTGGCGTAGACCACCTCGAAGCCTTCCAACGATTTGTTGTAGAGATCGTGGATCAATTCTGGCGGGTCTTGTCCATCACCATCCATGATGATCATTCGTGTTCCGATGGCATTTTCAATGCCGGCAGTTATGGCGATTTGGTGACCAAAATTGCGCGAAAAATCAATGAATTTGATGGATGGGTAAGACGTGGAGAGCCCTTTTAATATGCCCGCACTGGCGTCGGTAGATCCATCGTTGATGTAAATGATTTCGTACTGAACCCCTAAGTTCTCTACCACGTGTAAGATGCGGTTGTTGAGCGGAACCACGTTCATCTCTTCGTTGTAGATGGGTACGATGATAGACAAATCAACTTTTCCGTGGGTCATTCAACAAAAATATGGAAATTGAATAAGTACCTTTGTGTAAATCACGAAAACAACAAAAAAATGCAGATGAGTTTCAAATTGGGAATACTAACGATGGCGTTTGCCATGATCACATCTGTATCTTGTCAGAACAAACCCGCGGGTGCTCATGATGGTCCAATCACCGAGCAAAAGTTCGATGCCACCATTAAAGGGGACAAATTGGTCATGGTAGATTTCTACACTACTTGGTGTGGACCATGCAAGAAAATGGCGCCGTTTGTTCAACAGATTAGCGAGAACCACGGCAAGGATGTGATTGTGCTGAAAGTTGATGCTGAGGCTCAGGCCACTATCGCCGACCGCTATCGTTTGGAGGGGTATCCCACGGTGATTTTCTTCAAGAATGGTCAGGTGATAGGCAGGGTATTGGGCTATCAGACCTACGAGAATTTGAGCGGTTTTGTGGACCGGTTCAAATAATCAAAGGGGTTGATTGAGGTGTTAGTGTTTGAGGAAGAAGTGGAAGCTATCGCCACGAAGTCCCATTCGCAGGGTTTCTAGGGGAACAATTTCATTGGGTGCGATGTTGCCCAAATTCACATTGCTGCCATACAATTGTATAAACCAGACTTGTTGCTCTTTCCTGGGTGCTTCCCAAATGACGCTGTCTTGAGGAATTTTTCGGATAATTTCTGCCACCAAGCCGGAGCGCACTTCGCCTGTTCCGCGGAAAATACCCACGGTTCCCGACTCTCTTGCCTCACCAATTACTTTCCATGCACCGGCACTTAGTTCGGTCTCCATTTGCTCGATCCATTCGTAGGGAGGAATGATTTTCTCGGCGTCTTTGCTGCCCACTTCACTCAACACGGTATAGGTTTTCGACAGGGTTTGGATGTATTCACATTTGGTGTCGTGGTTCATCTCCAAGCTTCCATCACTTACTTCAACATGAGTAAGTCCCAATTTATCGAGCAGGCGCAAATAATCATCAAACTGATTGCGGGCGATGTAGGCTTCAAAGAGGGTGCCACCTAAATACACGGGGATATTTACACTTTGGTATAGTTTGATTTTTTCTTGGATTTTGGCGGTAAAGTAAGAGGTGCCA
>Ga0194115_10006884_pt1 | contig 11428 bp, 7 predicted proteins | sample TA2MahsurfametaG_3_FD_148656 | JGI IMG/M metagenome (GOLD analysis project Ga0194115, IMG submission 148656) | Freshwater microbial communities from Lake Tanganyika, Tanzania - TA2015002 Mahale S4 surface | ecosystem: Environmental > Aquatic > Freshwater > Lake | place: Tanzania: Lake Tanganyika... | reverse complement strand
TCACCCCTTTGAGAACACATATATATGCCCTACGAAAAATACTTAGAGGTTTTTGGTAACCGGTCCCAAAAGGGATGGGTTGACCGTATGTCGGTTAAGAACAAAAGACCCATTGAACTGGAGAAACAAATGTACTCATTCTCCTCGGAACTAGTGATATTATTCTGGTGACAGGCTGTCGCGGAACTGTCTACCAATCATCGTGCTTTGCATCTGGCATCGTACGGTTCGATCTTCTCCTTCTTCACTGTCCACCGCAGATTTCCAGGCTCCAAAGCGCTAATAAAGCGTTCCTCGTCGACAAAAAGTAAAACATACACTGGTACCGTATCCAGTATCCCAGTAATGAGCCAGTAACAAACCGGTTATGGTAAAGTCGAGGCTTACTCCCCATATCCCAGTAAGCCAGGAACAAACTCGTTACGGTATCCTACTCTCTTGGCGAATACTGCTTCTATGCCTGCCAACCCGAAATTCCCTACTGATTGTAAGTCACAATAGGGAACACCGCTACTGTACCCCATGGCTATCGGTTACGCCCTAGCCAGTTTGGGTATCCTGACTTCCAGATGGCTCCATGGAAACAGGACTTTCCTGTCATTCATGATGACGCAAGACTTGGGAAATGTCATCTTCTTTTGTTTCTTCTTCGTACCGTCAATTCTTTTTTTTATTCCCTCAGAGCGACCATCGGTGTGGAGTAGTCACAGTCAGTAAAGATGCGCTATTTTCCATTACAACTAGGCTTGGTATACTAGTAGTCTTGGTATAGTAGCTTTGGCATATTCGTTTCCAACAAACATCAACGATCTCGTGGTAGCGACTCTCTTCCCTGTATTCAAACAGAACTTAGAGTGGCTCAACTCTTCCCCCCACGTCGGAGTCGTAGTCGACCACTATAAAATAGAAATTGGTTTATTTATTGTATTCAAACAGAACTTGGTGCTAATTATCATGTACTACAGATTGGTGATCGTGTCTTTCCGCAATCAAAAGGTTCGAAATCACAGTCACCGGGACTGGGAGTTTCCTCCTCGGTTCGGCGCTGGGGGGTCGTCACCGCCGGTAGTACACGATGATCGTCTTATGTCTATCATAGATACGTAAGAATCCCTTGGGTTAGACACTAGTATTTGATTTACTGGCGACCCAACACTATATAGATCCCAACCCTAAAACGATGATGTAGAATCTGATCAAGACCTTCATGGAATAAGTCGGGCAAGGATCCTTGACTTCGAAAATCGACTTGTTACCACAAATCCCAACTTTACAGCTGCAAGCAGTTTCGTACAACTTGGAGAACGAATGGAGCGGTCTCCACCCTTAGGCAGTGATGGCCCTTAATGGGGAAGCAAAATGGTCACGGTCCCGATAGATCAGTTCTAATCGGATTGCTGGAGAGAATATTGTCTTCTTCTCCAGGTTTCCAAATATTCTACCTTCTCATCGGAAAAGAAATCCGCCTAGAATTGACTGTGGCCCTCAACTGTAGAGTATAATGGGGGTCAATATACCATCTCCTGGATTCATGGGATATATTAAGGCGTATTCATCGCATTCTTTCGCTGATCCGACTGTTACCTCCTGAAGCAATCAACCTGGCGTAGTATTGCCATCACGAGCTACTCCATATCATATCGCCTCCAGAGGTCAGTAACGTAGTACTACTTCCTGAGTCATCGTCTTCATTTGTTCCTTTACAAGAGTCAAATTGATGATACAACGTCGGAAATATTACTACCAGATTTTTTCGTCGCTTTGAAAAAGATTATATTCTGTACGATTCGTGGGAATTCTCCCTCCAACGTATCTTCAACGGATGGAATCTCATTCTACAACACTGAATAATATTACGCGCTCGCCATCCTCGATCGCCGATGCTACGATTGCTTGCTCGCAAAAAATTTCTCAATTCTCCTACCTCTTTCCCTCTTTTGGACGTTGTGCGAAAAAAAGACAAGGAAACAACATTCACTACCTTGCACTTCATCCTAGTAGTACACTTAGGTTGTCTCGTATCCCAATCCTTAAACCAACCTTCTTCTACACGAACTCATTTTGCTCCCATCCTGAAAACTAGAATCGATTAATACTGCACATACAAAAATGGTCTTTGGGATCGTCGCGACGAATGGCAGCTTACGTGATGAAGTCTTTTGCTTAACAGAGGAACGTAACTTTTTCCGTACGAAACTTTTAGAAAGTGTTTCCGAAATGACAGCACTTCAAAAGGAATTACAGGCACAGAAACGTGAAGTCCATCGATTACGACAGGAACTATTGAAACAAAGTACGAAGAGTTCGAATTGTTCCCATGCGAATACAAGAAGTGTTTTCTCTGATAATGAAAAGACGAATACAATGAACAATAACAACAAGGTCGAGACGGAAGAATCGACCATGTCTTCAACGACGGCAGTTTCAGATTCATTACCAACACATGATAGTGATGACTATGATGATACAGATGCTGATTCGGCAAAGGATATCCGTCAATCGGCTGAAAAGTTATTACAATGGGCATCCTATCGAAGTAGTGTCCGACAACCACGTAGTACAGATTCTGGTGACGAAGAGCACCATCATCGACATCCTATTCAATTGATTACTCTACTAGGTGATGATAATGATGAAGATAAGGATGGAGAGGAAGATGATGAAGCAGAAGGAGAAGAACAAGATGGTTTGACCGTTGAAGGTGATGAAGAGGATGAAGCGGACTGGGGAGCATAAACAAAAGGAATCGAATCCCAAACAGCAGAACCCCCCGACCCCCCCTTCACGCCGCTGTAAAAAAAAGAAGCAGGTTTTCCACCCCGTTAATAGAACCGTCATAAGCATGCAGGCCCCTGTGGGGGGGAGGGACAAAGATATCACTAGAATTCATTAGATTTCAATCTTTTTCGTTAATCCCTCGTTGCAGTGTTTTTTTAGGATTTGGTGTCGGATGGGAAAGTCACCTACGAAAAACCCATATTTCTTCCTAACTTCCCGAGATTGGATCCCCATGTAGCCCTATGGGATCATTGAGCCGTCGCCCAAGTAAGATCTTGTGATGCAAGCCGTTAGGAGAGTTCTTGTGACATAAGATTGTGTCGACGCAGAAAGCAAAACCATTCGGACTGCTTTGGATAGTTGCTTCTTTGCTTCCATCTTTAGGCGTCGGGCACCATCCATGCCATTCCTTCTTTAGATTAGCAGGCTATGATATCGAGATCGATTGTAGAACCTATCTGGTATGTGCGTTTAGCTACTCGATGTCACATCTTCGTCGTTGGACTTACTGTTTAGGGGACCACGGGCGAAAAGTCCATGTTTCGTACATACTAGATCGATTCCATAACGGGCATGGATAGTGAATCCATGTCGAGAATGACAGAATCGTGAGAATGGAAAGCCAATCCCCTCGAACTGATAGTTAACAGTAACAGTTAATCATGCCGATCGTCTCCCGTACTGGGAAAATCTCGCGGGTGAAAGTGATCGGGTACGGTATCGTATGTATGCCGTACCGGGGCGACTTGATCGACACAAATGTGAACTGGGGTCCCCCAAAAAAGGCATTCTTTATAAATTCTTCAATTCATGTTAGTCAACAAATGAGTTGGGCGACCCCGCAACTTGGTCCAAGCATAAAGGCGTAAAATCTATTACAGATCGATTGTTAAGGGGTATATATAGTAAGGTCGCGGTCTTCATTTCCATGAAATGACCTCGATGACTTATGGCATACGACGACCCCAAACTTCATCGTTCTCGTTTCGACGGCATCGAGCTATGTCTCTTTCCATCGACAGAACCTTCAATCTACCGTCACGCAACCGGTAGCTGTTTGTTGTTGTTGTTGTTTGTTTTTCTTTTTGGGGTGTCGCTGTTTTTGTAGTTGGTTGGAAAGGAGGAGGCAGTTCACGTTGTTCATCGCAAGTTTTTTAGCTTTACCTTTCCCTTCTGGTATTCCTTGGCAGGGACCCACAAGCTTGTTTTTGTAGTGCTGACCACATCACCATGACAGACAATCATCATCAAGATGTACCATTCAATGGTGGTAAGTAGACCTTGATGAAACGTACAAGATTATTGGAAAGTATTCTTCGATTGTGTCGTAATTTTTCATGCATATCGGAATCTTCTGTGCTTTATCGGTTCTTGATCTAGCTTCGAAGCTCAAGAACACCTTCTATCCTTTGCCTTCTTTTTTCCGTTTCGACTCTCAGAGGGGGAACCTTACGATGATATTTATGGATATGGGGGTAAGTGACTGTTAACATTTCTTTTCTCTTGCAGGCACATTCATCTTTGTTGTTCACTGACATATGAATGATGGATCCCGTACACATTCACAGCTACTCCACAAAAGGATTCGGACGATGAAGCGAATGGTCGACATATGAATGGCGGCGGTAAGCGACGTACACCTTGGTCTCTTTTAGGATCTCTGTTTTTTCATTCATTCATGTCTTCTAACCGCAACTGGATGTAATAACTTGAAACATTATTCGGGACTGTCCATTTTTCCAAACGCAGGCAGAAGTAATGGCCGTGGTCGCTATGCCCGTGGTGGTAAGGGAGTCTTTCGTGTTCTTGATTGACTCGGACTGGGCCTCTCATTTCGTTTGATTCACCTCATTTTTGCATTTATCATACATATATAGATGCTACTGGACGACGGCGCTTCGACAAGTCGGGATATGAAGAGTCGGATCCATACGGGTACGGTGGTAGGTTTTTTTCATTGAGAGTCATGCCTTTCCTGTTGAAAGCTAGGGTCTTGTTGGGACGTATGTCTTTTCCTCACGATTCGGTTACTCTCTGTAGATGCCCGACCCGATAGTGATTTGGGCTATGGAGATGCAAGACCCGATAGTGACTTGGGCTATGGCGACGCAAGACCCGATAGTGACTTGGGCTATGGCGACGCACTACCCGATAGTGATTTGGGTTATGGCGACGCAAGACCTGATAGTGACTACGGTTATGGAGACGCAAGACCCGATAATGACTTGGGTTATGGAGACGCAAGACCCGATAGTGACTTGGGCTATGGTCAGGGGGAGGAATATACTAATGGTAGGGACTCCCTGTGTTTAAGTACAATTCCGAGCTTCCCCACGGATTTCCCTCACACAGTCGCTCTTCGTTATCCGTGTACACCCCGTACGCTTAGACACATACACAGCGGGATACAACGATCACTTACATTCACTGAACGACGTAAGGAACGACCATGGGTATTCATCCATACAATCAGATCGCCGACGTAAGTTTCTTGGGAATGCAAGGACTAAGAGTGAAGAATGGAGTGTAGCGACAGCGGAATCTTACGGTGAATACGGTTCTGCTGGTGAAGATTTTGAGGGGGGTGCCGAAGGAGGGGGTCGAGTCGAAGCTTTACCACCCCGTCGAACAAGGTACCGACGACGGGGGTCAGTGACGAGGTATAGCTTGGAGACGGCCGAAGTCGTTAGGCAGGAATATGAGGAATCGAATGGCTTTCTTGGTGGTGGTAGTGCTGGAAGCTCGGATGATGTTCGACAGCATCCTACCGTAAAGAAATCATCCACTCTCATGCCTGATAGTTTTGACTTCCCAATACCGGCCCAATCCACGTTCTTGTTGGATAACGAGAATGATGATATGATATCGAATACAAACAAGTCAAAGAAACCAACAGGAAGACTTCGTCGATTCACAATGCGTTAAGAGAAGAAAGAAAAGAAAGAAACAGTTCTGGGCATCCAAAAGATTTGCGGGTCATCGTGAAGATAGGTTTTTTGGTATTGTTTCGACGGGATGGTTCTATATGAACTGTCGGTGTGCGTTTTTTAGAATTGATATACACATAATGTAGTGGCGAAAATGGGGGAGGCCCGAAGTTTTTTGGTTTGCAAAATGTAGAGACTTCTTTTTATCACGAAATATCCCTCTCCAACGACAAGCGGGTCCAAATATGGCAAGGGTAGGTTACCTACCACGAAACCATATCGGCCTTTTGCCCCGCTCAAATGAAGAGGAACGCTTTCATCATGTTGTACTATCAAAAAATTGCAAAAACTACGTGTTTCGACGAGACCTCTACTAGCTTTGATGATTTTGTACGGACCTTTAGTGGCTACCAAATCGCTTACCGTATTTCCATGATTTCTCTATCTTGGCCCAAAAGAGGCCTACAACAGAATGTCGACCATCGAAAGGAGACACAATCACCCTCCTACCCCCGCGTTTTGTCTGAGACAAAAAGGGCTCAAGAACCCACCCACCCCCGCGCTTTAAACATACGGGGTCATGTTAATACCTGGTCGAACGTAGCAGTTAGTACTGTTACCGGTAGTCGTCGTCGTCGTTGACGACGACAATGTGCCATTCCGATTCGATGGTTGTTGTTGCCATAGTGTCGAACTTGGTAATGGATTGGATACATATGGCGCATGCCGATGCATCGTTCGATCTGATAATGAAAGCGTTGGTTGGTAAGAGTTTGTACCACTGCTGTATCCTGTGTTGGTGACGGTACTAGAGGCAGTGGCGGTATTCATCCTCCAATTTGGAGTATATGGTTGTTGTTGTTGTTGTTGGGGACCATTTGTAGATACGACTGGATCGAAAGTCTGACCATAAGAATAATCATAAGAAACCACCGACGCTTCTACGATTGGAACGTTGTGAATATCTTCCTGCTGCTGATGGTACTGTGGCGGTAGTGGTGTATACGTCTGCACTTGTTGTGGTTGGATTGGGATTTCCTGATGATATCTGTAAGAAGAAGGATGAATATGATGATGATGATCTTGGACCGTCGTGAAATATCCACCCGAAGGCGATGGAGAGTGTACGACCGGTCCCGACCGCATATAGGGTGACGGTCTTGTAGTGTCCACTGGATGGGAAGAATACATATCATCATTATTTCGGACTGGTACCGATACGAGTCGATATGGTACTGTCGGTGTGGGTACATTTGACCTCATGGATCTTGTTGTTGTTGCGGTTGTTGTTGTTGGGTACGTTGTATCTTCTATGACTGAGTCTGCCATGACTGCGACTTCAGGAACATTATCGGATAACTCCAATTGGGGTTGCAAAATTACTGCATCTGCTTCTGGAATACCATAATGCGAGGTACTGCTGTAACTGTAATGAGAATGATTCATCCTTTCTCCTTTATCACACCATCCGTTGTTTTCGACAAAACTTTCAAAAGGGAATACCTGCTCTAGAGAGGCGCCAACCAACGGGAAGAGTGAAGGTCCTCACAGAAGGAAAACTGCTCACTGTCAGTTTGAATGGATAAGTTAACTGTAAAAATTGACATAGCTCGTGATCGTGCCTCGTGACCTCCAAAAATACGGTACTGCCTGTGACATGCTGTTCTATCTAAGGTAGCGAATCCTCGTCGAACCCTCTTGGACCTTCTTTCCCCCAGGCGGCTTACGTCATGACGGGTACGAGGGCTACCTATGATATCTATCAGCTAGACCGCCAATAACTGTGGTGTCCTAGTAAGTTCGATTCTTTATCGCATACCTCCAGTACCCCATATGAAGTTGAACGCTACGACAGTGAAGACTCTCACACTAGATGCATATGTACCGGCAATGATAGTATGGGGGTGTATGGTCGTATGTGACCTTCCAGAATTTCGTATCGCACGACATACCTTTCGGAAAAAAACAGTAAAACGCCCCAACGTGAGTCCACGTACAAGCTCGTTCATTCATCTCTACATCGTCGTATCATGTGACTTGTCTTTCGAACAATCCCAATAATGGTTATAATCATTATTCTATTACGCAATAGCAAAAAGGCATGCCATCTCCAAGATATATAGGATAGCAACGAAGAACGATGGGACGGAGGCAAACGATATCTATCTCTTCCTCAACCCCCCCCCCCTCCTAAATACGACAGGCGAATGAATGAAATGAAATAATATAAAATAAAAAAGAGGATCCCTCCTCTTTTGTCGTTGTACAGCTTCTAGTATCGAAAGCTCTTTAAAGTTTTCATTTCTTGGAGGGTTCAAATATATCCCTCTTTTTCCGTTCGATTCGTGAATTCTTCTTTTTCCATTGAGACTTGGTTGGGTTCTTTTCTCGGGTCTTTGCTTTTTTGTCTTTGCTCCATTTGACGGTCCATCCCTCGTTTCTCTGAATCCCTTATAGATCGTCCGTCGTAACCACAAAACACATTCATGACCATCATCGATAATTTACCTTCTTTTAGGGTTTCAGAAATTATCAAAATAGGATGGCATACCAGTACCACTCGCTTTGTTGTATGATTTCTTGGGCATAAAGGAGGATCCTACTCCCATCCTTTTGTTCTTCGTTCCTGGTCCCGCAGTCGTCGTAGAAGCCGAAAATGCCCTTACGACCTTCGGCTTGGCACTCTTTCCTCCTCCTCCTCCATCACCACCCTGTCCACGTCCGACATGGGCACCCTTTTGAAAGTACATGAGACTTTCACGGGCATAATTGTCTGCCTTTTCTTGATCAGATGGAAAGGTCGCAGTCCGACTCATCACTCCACCACTACCCGCACCTGGACCTTGTTGGTATGGTTCGATGATGGGGTCTTGACCGGAAAAGAAAAATCCAGGTGCAGGATTCCCCCGTCGGATGACAGGATCAATCGCATGAGGTAAGAATCCCACACCCTCCTTCATAATCAAATGTTGATCCGATTGTAACAATTGTGGATTCTTCAATGCATGTGCCAAGGGGAATTCGGACAATGGTAGGCCCCGAGATAATCCCTCTACACGACGGCGACGGATGAATTCTCCCGATTGGTCACTGGCTTGGACTTGAGGATTTTGCATCTTATGCGCCAAGGGCTGACCAGGACCACCCCTCGCTGGGACATGTTGACGACGGAATTCGGCAGCTTGATCACTTGGCATGACAAATGATGCCATCCCAGCACCACCTCCGGGTAGGGGTGGTGGTGGTACTTGGGGTACGGGAGGCACAACATTCGGAAGGATATCCAAGGGTGGAGCAGGTTCCAAAAACTGTGGGATGGGAGTACCCGCGCTGCTAGATTGGATATTCAATGGCGGAGCGGGTTCCAAAAACTGATGAGGAGGGGTGAGAGGAGCTGGTGGTGTCTCATAGCTTTTGGGCATGTTGTCAAAATAGGATGGTGCACCACTTCCTGCTGTAGACTGTTTGTATGATTTCTTGCCAGGCCCATACGAAGAGGGGGGAGTACTGGTGGATGGAATCGTATTCATCGTATCAAAGTACGATGGCATACCACTGCCGGAGGCTTTCTTGTAGGACTTATTCGGACCGTAGGATGATGATGATGACTTTGGAGGGAAGGAGGATTTATCAAAGCCACCTCCAGCGGAAAGACTCTCGGGATAGGATGATACACCTGCTGTTCCCATTGGTGGCGCCGTTGGTAGTGGCAATGATAAATCGGTGGTGGTAGATTTTGAATCAACGACGGGAGGTGGTGTGAGTGGCCATGGTGATGTATTACTACTGCTAGCAGTCGATTCCGGCGTCGCACTGGCAGGCGGTGCCTTTATGGAATCAAAATATGATGATGCCATCCCACTTCCTGATGATTGCTTGTAGGTGTTGTTCTTCTTATTCGGTAGGAATGAGGAAGGCTTCGAAGAAGGAGAAGCAGGAGTCAAATCATCAAAGTAGGATGGCATTCCACTTCCCGATGTTGGTTGATAAGACTTCTTTTGTGGCATGAACGATTGTCGTTGGGGTGGTGCGGAGGAAGTCGTTGTAGGAGGAGGAAGACTACTACTTCCCGTCGTCATCGGTGGTGGTGGTAATGGTGATGCGGGTGTGAGGGTTGTTGGAGTGTCCGTAGAAGAGGGTCCGCCGGAAGCAGCCGCCCGTAGACTATCCATATAGGAAGGCATACCAGTCCCCACAGATGGTCGGTAGGTCTTTTTGGGCATATAGGATGACGACTTCGTCGTTGATTTAGGAGGTGCAATGGCACCCGATAAGGCATCCGTGTAGGAGACCATTCCTGATCCACTAGGAGTACTAGTACTAGTGACCGTATCTTCATCATCCACAAAGGATGGTGGTGGTACCGATTTCGGTGGTTGAGGTGTGAGGGGTGGAGGTGTCGTCGTCGTTTCCATGTAGGAAGGTGGTACAGGTGACCATCCCGTAGATGAAAATGGATTCTTCGGTGGTGCACCGGGTCCGGCGGGTATCAACGGAGAGGATCTGGAGACAGCTGGATTCGTAGGAGTAAAACTACTACTGCTGCTTGTAGTCGTAGTTGCAGTCGTCGTCCATGAAGATTTAGGTAGATACGATGGAGAAGGCTTCGATGTTGCGGTCGTTCCTGCCGATGAGGAAAGAGCATCGGCATAGGATACCATCCCTGCACTTCCAGTACTACCAATCACGGGTCCCTCCTGTCGTTGACTCACTGGTTGGACCATCCCAACAAGGTAGGAGGGTAGACCAGTTCCCTATTTTCATCGTGTGAAAGGAAAAGGTATACCAGGGCGAGAGAGAAAAAGAAGATGATGAGTTTCGAAACTCCTCGGGGGCACAGGTCGACAACAAAAAAAGAATAGACTTACTTCGGATGATGACGATGATGATGGTGGTGGAGGAACCATCGTCTTCTCTTCTTCTTCCTTGATTAACATTGCTTGATATTCTTGAATAGTCATATCAGCATATTCATTCAATTGATAGAAATCACCCGTTTCTTCATAGTGTTTCATATTTTGTAAAAAGTTTGCCTTGAATGTTTCGTATCGAGGATTTGTAGTACTGTTGCCAGGTACGAAAGATGGTTTATTATGATCCATACACCATTGTTGATAAATTGATTGAATTTTATTTTCAATCTCTTGTTGTCGTTTTTGATATTCTTCGATTGTCCAATCAGCAAATTCATTCACAGATACAATGGTAGTCATCTTTTGTTGTTGTTGATCATAATTCCATTGTGTCATGAAATTTTGTACAAAGATACCATACCGTTCTTCAGATGGTATCTTTCCATGTAATTGACACCATTCGGAATAGATCTGTCGTGTATCGACATTGGCATTAGAAGAAGGACTACCCATCGAGGATGCCGACAAGGTCATCAAAGACCGACTATAGGATGGACGACTCATTGCAGCTGTTGTTGCTGTTGTTGTAGGGTGTAGTGGTCGTTGTTGTCGTCCTGGTCGAGATATGGAGGTGGAATCTCCTCCATCCATCACCCATGCCGTAGCGACATTCGAGGAAGCCGAAAGGGCAGTCCATACGACAATGGATGAAAACTTCATACTGTTTCGCCTCTTTTCTATCCTATTACGAACGAATAGATGATGATGATGTTCTTGTTGTTTGTGGTTCGTTTTTAAAGTCTTGCAGTGGCCCTCGTTGCCGTAATGGGTTGGCGTCGGGGCCTTTCAACAAACACAACACAGCCGTCG
>Ga0194115_10006883_pt1 | contig 11428 bp, 12 predicted proteins | sample TA2MahsurfametaG_3_FD_148656 | JGI IMG/M metagenome (GOLD analysis project Ga0194115, IMG submission 148656) | Freshwater microbial communities from Lake Tanganyika, Tanzania - TA2015002 Mahale S4 surface | ecosystem: Environmental > Aquatic > Freshwater > Lake | place: Tanzania: Lake... | reverse complement strand
CGGAATTTATTATATCCATTGATATAATCAGCAGCACGAGGTGATGCGCCATCACGACCTGCGCAAAGGTTAGTATTAACTGGCTTAGATTGAGTACCAGCACCGAAGTTTTGTACAGAATTAACAGGTTTTCCTGCATGAGTAATACCAGAGGTATGCGCAGTCCACCAAATCCAACGAGAGTTTTGATTGATGTAGTTTTTATAGTTGATGTTTGTTCCGTTTTCCGATCTAACATCAGAACCTTTAGAAAGATTCGGGAACACTTCAATAATAGTGTTTGCGATACCTGTAATACCACCAGTTCTGTCTGCTACAATAACGTGTAATTCATCGTTTGAACTTCCGTAACGAGAAGCTTCTTCAGTTGTACCAGGCGCTGATGGGAAGTAATCGAAAAACTCCCAACGACGAGTCGTTGTAGCCTGTGTTCCAGTGTTACCTACGTATTTGCTCTGTAACGTTACCACGTTACCAGAAACAGATTGAACTTTTACAACAACTCGATCTGGTCCAAGAAGAAGAATATCGCCGCTTGTAACTTTGTTGTTTACGCCAGCCGCAGTCGTGAATCCAACTGTCAATGAGTTATTCGTAAACGTAGCTGTTCCAGTAATTGTGCTTTCGAACGCATTAGCTGTTGGGCAAACCGAAATGCGTACAGAGTTACCCAAAACGCCTGGAAACCTAGCAACCCATGGTCCTACGCCAGCAATACCTGAATCGTAATTTTGGTCATAATCATCTTCGTTAAAAATGATTGTGTTCTGTGTGTTTGATGCGGTAGCGAAACCAGACGTGTTGGAAATAGCATTTCTACCACGAGCTGTGTTTGATGACTTTGTACCACTTTCGTTGATAACACGAACCGTAAACAGTGAGTTTCCGTATGCAAGGAAATTCGCAGCTGTAAAGAAGTCGATATATGTGTTACCCTGCGGAACCGTAAAGTTTTTCACTAGGGTGTCTTCTGAATCAACAAGAACGCGCTGATTCACTGGGCCCCAGTTAAAATGACCAGCAAAAGCACCAGTTGTCGTGCTAACAGCAGGGATAATTGTTGTGAGATCGATCTCACTTACATTAACGCCTGGAGAAATTTGGAAACCCATCGGACTTATCTCCTTTGTAAAAACGAAGGTATAGATTCTTCGCGCCTAAATCCTAACTCGTTTTATTTATAAAAAGAAGGCTTTATGATAGTCTAAAGTCGCCATCTCCACCAAACGGATCTTCCATCGACTGAGAAACGCCACCATCGTCAATGAACCCTACTGGAAGTAATTCGTCGTGGACCTCTTTCAGTGTTTCTTGTGCTAGGCTTCTACGAATATCGCTGTTTGTCAGGTCTTTGAAATACGGTTGAGTGATCAGCCATCCAAACAGAACCAACGTCATAGCCATGTCATCGTGACAACCTTCTTCAGCTTTATAAGTATCCTTGACTTCTACGAAAGTGGTCAATTCTTCGATTGTATCAAAATCTGTTACAAGAAGTTTATCGCTCTCGATAATCGTTTTTAAGTTAGAGCAGCCAATTTTCTTGACTGCTTTCGTAGTACGAATACCAAACGCTGACCGAGTGTTGAATCCACCACCTACTTTGATATTCTTGTTCTTAGTGAAAGTGGCTATGACGTTTTCATACTCGAGGTCCATAAACAGAGATTGCACGACCTGCTGACCAATGTTGTTAGTTTCACCTAACACCCATGCGTTATTGTACATTTTGGCAAAACGATAGATCACGTCTGGAAACATCAACGGTGATATATCACGGCTTCGATACTTAGCGACTTGTTTGTATGGATACTGCGTCACGTCAAATATGGATAGAGCGGAGTAGTCTCCACCTACGCCTTCCGACACGTCGAACACGGCTATGTATAATTTTCGAGGATCTGGGACTTCGTAGATATCCAGCCCAAACTTATCTTTCGTTGGCTGTTTCCAAGCCAGCTCACGCAGCTTCATCGGATGAATCAGCGTATGCGACGAACCGATGAACTCACATTCGAACTCCTGACGAAACTGCTCTTCGCTGGTGTTCGCGATGGTTTGTTTTTTCCACTCTTCGTCGCGACCTGGAACTTCTGACCAATGAATCTCGATTGGTTGATATTCACTGCGACCTTCTGTAGCATCAACCCACATCTTGAAAAAGTGATTCATGCCGTTTGGTGTAGATACGATAATGATCTTGGTCGTTTTACCAGAAGAAATCGTAGGATACGTAGAAGCAAAGAACTGGTCAGCTAGGTTACGCTGAACGAACGCAAATTCGTCGAGGAAGATAAGGTTGTATGATCCGCCGCGGATGGCACTAGACGAAGTCGCAGCAGCTACGATCTTAGAACCGTTCTCGAGCTCAATGTTACCTTTGTTCCACGTAACAACACCCTGCTGAAGGAACTTGGGAAGATATTCATATGCAAGCTGCAACTTAGCAAGCAGGTCTCGCGCGAGCGCGCCCTTGTTCGCGAGAATAGCTACGTTCTGCATATCAGTAAACAGAACTAGATGTAGGATGTACGCGATAGATGTAGTAGACTTACCAACCTGACGAGGGAGTTTGCATATCGAAAAGCGATTGTTGGCAAACGTATGCAACATTTTCGCCTGGAAATCCCACATATCGAACGAAATAAGACCACGGTCAACGTTGACGATCTTGATGTACTTGCGCGCGAAGTATTCTATATCCTTAGAGCATTTGATATACTCTTCGACTTCTTCCTTTGTGTATTGATGTACAACTCCGGCAGCTTTTAGATTAGGATTACCAAGATATGTTTTAACAGCCATTACTTTCTGCCATTAATCAACTGCTGAAGTTCAGCCGCGCTACCAACAAAGATTGCGTTTTGTGCTTGTACAGACTGAGGAGCTTTCTCATCCTCAGTCTTTTTAAGATCCTTCAGCTTTTTCTGGATGTCAAGTAGATCCTTATTAGCGTCAACGAGCGTCTTGATAAGCTGTCCCACGACTTCGAAGGCTCTGGGATGCTCTGATGTTTTTGCGACGATGAGCGCTTCTTCCAGAGCATCATTACCTTTATGGATGATTTGATGCAAATTATTGCGCGCCGTAGCAAAGTCGTCATCGATGTCAGCATTTTGATTCACCTTAATAGGTGCAACAGCTTGAACCATTGGAGGAGAGTCGGGCAATCCTAGAGCATGTTCAACGCTCATCTCGAAGTTCGTTTTTTCACTCATTGATCTTGACCTGTTGATGGATTATACTTCAATCCGTCCAAATAGAAAAATGTGTTAGAGCAGAAACCGTAATCATCGTCTGCGTCAATTTGTGTAAAAGGTACCGATGCTGAGCTGTTAGTTGTTGGGCTTCCGTTAGCCAATAACCCAGGGCGAACAACGATACGCGAACTGCGCCCTGTGTTTGATACGTCTTCCAGCGTGATTCTGCTGCCAGCGTTACCTGATACGATACCAAAATCAATCTGGGCGCGCTTGATAACTCCCTGACGACGAACTGGTCCGTAGAAGTAACCTTTAACAGTAAAATCAAACGTATAGATCAACGCACGACGAGTATTGAAATCACCTTCGTAAGTATCTTCGATGGTTACGTTGTTTAGTACTGTTGGAACGTCTAGTGTTACATCAGTTTGTGGAATAATACGAACGCTGTTAGTCCACTCAGGACCAAAATAGGGTACGATCTGTTCCATGATCTGTGCTGCATCGTCGGCGTTACGAACATATGAGTACAGATTAAGATTGATATCGTATGGAACTGGTGCATAGTTATAGTCTAGCTTGTTCTTATCGCTTACGACTTTAACGTTGCGATTGTGCGCGTTTAGTCTGCGTGTAGAATCATAATTAATCGCGGTGATTTCAAACCCTAGTCTAGGAAGTTGAATGGCTACCTGCTGGTCTAGATTAGGATCCTGCGTGATACGAACAAGGAACTTTTCCTTTGGGCTATATGACAAAGGAACAGCAATCGCTTTCGTATTATTACCATTAGCGTCATAGCGACGAACGACGATATCGTTGAACATGTTACCAAACATGATAACGTATCTTCTCAGCGTATTATGGTAAAACTGTGATCCAAACATTAGTAGCGATCCACTTCAGAGAATGGGTTACGTTCACTGAAGTCGATATAATCGAACGACTGCTGAGTGAAGTACTCGTTGTTGGCTGTAACGGTTTGAGTTTCTACTCTGTATTCCCACAGGATAGATCCGCCGTCTTCGTTTAGAATAGAACCATCTGCGCTTTCCAACGTGATCTGATAGTTCAGAATATCCATGCTATAGCGATCTTCGATAGCGTCGATTTCTGTATTACCTGTGTTGATCTGTAGATCACCAATACGATCTACGAGTTCGCAAGTAAGCTCGTATGTGTAGAGTTTGCCGTGCTGATAGAAAATGTTTTCATGCTCAACGAACTTGACTTCGTAAAGCTTCTTGTTCAGCGGGAAATAGACAAAGTCTCCTTCAAAGGGTCGCGGAGACGTAAGAACGTAACCATTAGCCGAGCCAGCTTCAAGGCGAAGTGCGACCGAGTTAGCCCAAAGCCCCGTATCCGCATCTTCCATTTGAATGTTGTATCCAACCTCAGTCAGAACCTTTTCGTTGGATACTTGTTCCCAACGTTTACGAGCCATAACGAACGTGATCTGGTCTCGAATCTCAAGATTGAACTTTGAAAGGAAATCTCCTTCACCCTCGAACTGCTGCGTGTTCTTGATATACATTTCAATGTCAACCGCATCGCCAAACGAAGAGTTAGGCGCTTCACCTAGAAGTGCATCCACGTCACCCAACGTTCTTGGCAAATACTTCACGTCAATGCCATGAATCTTGATTGACTCGATAATCAAGTCTTCAGCTACGTCTTGCTCACGCGCATACGTGAAAGGTCTGAAGTATTTATTAACAGTCATTGAATTATCCGATCATATCAGTGACAGGCAGCGAGTAGTTATTAATTACTTCTTGATCTAGTCTATCCACTTCTTCGCGCGCTTCTTCCCAGATCTTTTGACCATTAAATGTAATACCACCAGGAAGATTCATACCCTCAAACTTCTTAAGGTTCTCACCCCACTGACGCTTAACTAGTGCAGTCGCATACTGCTTGAGCCATGGATCATTCCAAACGTCTGTGTAAACATCAGGGTCGACTGTGCGATAGCAATCGATGATAATAAACTGACCAACCTGAACATCCTCGTCCCATTTCATGTCGATATGCAGCTTATCCATGTGACGATTGAAACGAATTGGCTTTTTACCTACGAACACTTCTTCGAGGAACTCGATGTGACGCATCGCAACAACGTATGGAGTAACCGATACGCTAGAAATGTTGAACAGTTCGTTAAGGTGAAGCTGATAGCGGATATTGAACAGATTCATCGCGTTGTATGAATCGTTGATATCAAAGATACGAGTTACGCCAATGATTCCTTCTGGGAGTGTAACATACTTGTTCGTTCTATCTTCAGCTGTAACTTGATAAGGAAAATAAACGTGCTCAGTTCCGTCATAGTGATAGTCGCGGAACTTGAGTAGGGCGTCGTCAATACGATCTTCTACCTGCTCGTCGTCTACGTTGATGTCGATGACTGGATAGCCTAGACGGCGTAGGATATAGTCCTTAAATTCTTGTCTTGATGCTGTAGCCATCAGGGAGCTCCATAGTTGTGCTCCCCTATTTATATCATTTCGATGTAGCCCTGTATACGCCATCCCAGTCTTTTGGCAGATTAGCTACACGCAGTTCTGCTATACGTTCTCCCATCATTTCGTAATACTCATCGAGCTCTTTATTGAATCCACCTCGAAGATTTTTCAGATAGAACTGAGCGTAGTCCCAATCTTGATAGCGATACGCTTTCATGAACTTATTATGATTCTTAAGATGCTCACGATTTACGCCTGTTCCTGGAACGATGGTGTATATCTTTACACCCTTCGTTTTCCCTTTGACCGCGATACAATCTAGCTCAGCGAGCGGATACTTTCCGTCTAGCAGTTCTGCAGTTCGTTCACCAATAATCATCTTGACATGATACGGCTTCGATTGACCTTCTAGTCGTGACGCAAGATTTACAGAGTCGCCAAGACATGTATAATCAAAACGCTGAGAACTACCCATGTTACCAACGACCACAGAACCAGTGTTAATACCAAGACCCATACCAAACGCAGGAATCCCTTCTCGAGAGATCTCATCATTGAATCTATCCAAATCATTCAGCATCTCCAATGCAGTTTTGACTGCGTTCTTAGCATGATCGCGATCGTCTAGCGGTGCATTCCAAAAAGCCATCTGCGCGTCGCCAATGTACTTATCCAGCGTTCCGTTGTTTTCAAGAATTTTCTGTGTCATCGTGGTCATGTAGCGATTCATGATGCGCGTCAGTCCCTGAACGTCGCTTCCATAATGCTCACTAATAGCAGTAAACCCACGAACATCAGTAAACATGATTGATAGCTCACGAGTTTCCCCTCCTAGTTTGAGTAGATCAGGATTCTGTTGTAGCTTTTCAACCATAGCTGGCGATAGGTACGTTCCGAACTGCTTTTTGATTTGCAGCTTGAGTCTGTTCTCGCGCGCGAAGTTGTTGTAAATTAGATGACCAAAATTAATCGTACCGGCTAGCAATAAATAACTGGCGTCCCAGAGCTGCATATGTTCTTTGAACATGTAGTAGGAACCATATGCGGAGATCCCAACAAATGCTAGATATAATGGCGCAGTTAATGAAACAGACGTTCTTGGTACAAGAACAAGCAATAATCCTAGCATACCAGATAGAACGAGCAACTCGATTATCTTCGCAAAAGATAGCCGTGTTATCGACGATCCATCTATCAAAGTTTGCAACGCAGATGCTTGAACTTCATGACTCCACTTTTCGCCCGCTGGGGTGCCGATAATCCCACCAACACCTTCGATTGCTACACCAAGGATGACTAGCTTACCTTGAACTCTGTGATCTATTTGTGTAGCATCAATCTTAGTAAACTTGTTGTTCCATGATAACCAAATACGACCACGCTCGTCTGTAGCGATAGGAGGAACAGCAGGAATGCGTACGAATTCTATTCCCGCTTCGCTAGTCTTGATCTGATAGCTTTTATCCTCGGCCCAAACTCTAATCGTTTCAATAGGTAGAGATGGATAAAGATTGCCTGCAATACCAACAAGTAGAGGGAGACGACGAACAACACCATCGACTTCAGGGACAGAAGCGAGAACGCCGACTCCTTGAGCAGACTCTGCCAACTGGTCCAGAGGACGTAATCCACCGTTCCAACGAAAAGAATAACTGAGAGGATCAGTAGGACCGATAGCAGCAAATCCACGGCGTACTGCATCAGGTTTAGTGTTTTGGTTAGTAGGGGTTTGAGCAAGGACTACTCCATTATCTTTGATAGCGTCTATCAACGCTGCATCACCTCCAGCCCTATCTTTTTCTGACATAAGAACAGGAACTGCAATAACACCAGCATTGTTTTCGCGAAGCGTTTGTATTACCTTAGCGATGTCTCGTCTATCGAATGGCCACTGGCCAAATCGCTCGACAGACTTCTCGCCAAACTCAACGATGACGATTTCTTCCGACTCTTTAGTTTGTAGAGTCGATATCAAATAGTCGAACGTCTTTAGTCTTAGTATCTCAACGGCGCTGGGATTCCACGCATATACGCCCAGCAGGATTATCGCTGAGATAACAGCTGACCATGTGCTTGTTAGGTACTGACCAATCTTTTCCGTCATTAGTATTGATTAACCACAGTTGGAGTGTTAGAACAATTGCTATAGCAGGTAATGCTAAGATTAAAAGACTGCGGAGTAAGGCCTGACTGAGTAACGCTAACAGGTATATCATTACCATAAAGATTAAGATTAACACTGTGACCAACGCCAGATTGATTAATAACAACATTTTGATTATTCCCGATGATGTTTACTGTAGAGTTATTGATCTGCTGTGCATTAGCAGAAATCGTTAAAAACAGCAGAGCTAGTAGTGACTTCATGATTAGTTACTCTGTCTAATGGTAATCGTTGTGGTTCCTGCTGAGTTAACCAGCTGTTTGATTTCTAACCCTTCCTGGGCCAAACGCAAAGTCATGCTATCATACATTGGCACCGTAACGCTTGCATAGGCGTTTACAGTTTCACGAAACAGAGTCACTGCATCATTTTCAACATAATATTTTAACCCACTTCTTGCATCATATTTAGGTAACATTGCGTTGAATCCAGCAAGCTCGTTAGTCAATAGTTGTGTGCCAGCCGCGTCTAGGAAATTGTACAGATAATCTTTGTCTAGAAAATTTTCATCAAGTCTGCGATACTCGTCGAGTTGATTTTTATCAAGCTCATCATACTTTAGAAAATCTTTACCTAACAAATTTTCGTCTAACGGATTGTGCGAACGAACAGCAGCAGTTTCTGTTCTCACGGGAGCAGGAGGAGTTACAATTAACAGATTATTGATTTGGTCTAATGAAAGATTGAGTATAAAAGATTTTGGCTGAGCGATACGCGACTGCACGTTCACAGCTTCGAACGCACGAGTTAATACCACAGTTCCAATATCCGTTGTAACTGTAATAGATCCTACGATACAATCACGCTGAATGTTTCTCCATCCTGTAGGGCATGACGGAAGGAGAATGATAGTAGATCTACCAATCTCGTCGACCGTTCCAGAAAAATCTGTACCACGAACACCAATCGTTGCTGTTGGTGTTTCTACTACAACCTGTTGAGGATCATTTCTAGCGATTTGACCAGAAGCATATTTGATGGTTCCTAGAGCCATCTTCATACTGAGCTTGCCAGTTTTTCTACTATCGTCATATACGAAAGTATCAATGACAAGTCTAGAATGTTCTGTTATTTGTACTTTTGTGTCGTCTTTGAACGTGATACCAGCGCGACCATTCGCAGTCGTAATAGTATCTCTCATCTCAATGCCAGTATCTTTGGCGCTAGGAATCACGTTTTTTTGACGTCTTATTTCAGTTGGCCCTGTTTGTTCAGTTACTGTTCCGACAGAAGCATTACTGTAGGTTGGACTTAATAGACAAAGTGTTACCAGAGCCAGTGATTGTAGCGTTGACGATGGAATCATTGTTTCCGCCTTGCTTTACTAGAACATTATTGGTTGCACCTGAGATATTGATCTCAGCGTCGTGTCCATTAGTTCCAGCAGCACCCGCTTGCGTCAGCGCGACTGTGTTTCCATTACCACCACTAATATCAATCTTAGACTTAGTGCCGCTCACTGCTGTCGACGTATTGTCGATTGTTACTGTGTTGTTATCAGAGTTGATAGTTACAGTAGAATCGATCAAGTTGTTGGAGTTTGTTGTCAGTGAGTTACCGTTACCAGTGATTGTGTTCGTGATCGTTGATCCAGTACAATCGCCAGAGGATCCGCAGTCGATGGCGACTGAGTTTCCATTTCCGTTTGTTATAGAAGATATGTTCATATTAGAGCCGACTGCATTGAGTGCAGCGACATTGGCGTTTCCTATTTGTTCTACAGTTACTGTATTGTTGTTGCCATTTACTACAGCTTTCGCTGCTGAATTTCCAATCGCGTTTCCTGTTCCCGTTTGTGTAAAGTTAATCGTTGATCCTGAACCTATCTGCTCCACATACACACTATTGGGTTGAGCGCTTACATTTCCAACCATAACCAAGAATGACAACAAAATCAAACTCGGTAGTTTCATTGGTTGTTACCTCGTTTTCTTAAAACTCCAGAGCTTTTTCTTAGCTCCTTCTCGTACCATGTCGGTCACCGCTGCTTCGATTGCGATTCGAACAGCGTATGTTGTTGGCTCATTGATTGTTGTTCCAGCTTCAAATTCTACGGATTTAGTTCCGACGTCAATGAATTTAAATACGTTAGCCCCTGCTCCCGTACTCAATACCGTTTTGGATGCCCCAGTTGATAATAGAACTTCGCCTGTATTGACGGAAATCAATCGCAATACAACTGTGACTTCATCCTTACGGTATTCTTGGGTTGCACCGACTCCTAAGAGTCGAGCACCAATTCCTCCTGTTCCTATGTTAGAGTCATAACCAACTACTCCACCATCTAGCATAATACCAGCCACAATAAGTGGCGTCAATGGCTTCGCTTGATCTTTTTCATACAGCTCGCGCTGTGAACGAATCAGCTGACGTTCCTTAACCAGATTCTCGAGCGCAGAGCGTTCGATAACTTGGAACCAATTTCCACGCCCTGCGTCCTGAAGAGCCTTGAACAGAAACACTTCAGCGCCTTGTGTAACAGCAGAACTCAAACTTGCAAAGTTCGTTGTTGCTCTACGTTGACCCGTCATATCAGGAAAACGATATACAGCTATCGGAATCTTAGGTCCATCAAGCGGCGGCAGATTGACTAGCCCGTTTGAGCGTTTGCGCGTAATGATTTCTGCTGGCTCAGACATTGCTTCAATACGCTCTTTCGTATTTTCTCGAGTAGCACAAGAAGCTAATATGATGCTCGCAACGACCACACCTAAAATTTTTACCATGCCAAACTCCCATACGGAACTACTATCTCTGTTACTTTACCTGCTGGGTCTGTGATTCGTAATGTAATAGTTGATCCATTGCTGGACCATGTAATGTTATTTCCTGCAATGTCAAACGATCCTGTCGTACTACCACCTTCCTTGAAAAGCTCTTCAGCTATCTTTTGTGATAACGTAGCATAGATACGACTTTCCAAGTTGTTTAGAAACTTAGCTAGATTCGTATTCTTAGCATCTGCTGCTGCTTTAGCCGCAGCAGCCTTCGCATCGTCAGCTAGTTTCTGACGACGCGTGTGTTCAAGATTCTCGATAGTTAGAACGTGAGCAGAGTAACCTACGCCATTGAAGGCGGGGCTCTTGAAACCAAATTGAAGTTCTGATGCGAACGAACTACTGCTTAGGCTTATCAGTACCGCTATCGTCGTTAGTCTGAGCATCCTTCATCTCCTCGATCTGTTTCTGTCGTAGAGTTAACACGACATTAACTTTTTGGTTGAGGCGAATAAGATCATTATCCAGCATACGAATACGATCTATCAATGCAATCAGAACAGCGTTAGCCTCCGACAAAACTGGCTTGATTTCTTGTGTAGCCCATTTCCACACGAAATATATCATATAACCCATTCCACCAGCGGCTACGATAGGAAAGCCGTATTTATTGACCATGGCTATAATTTGATCTGTCATTAGTCTCTCCTTGCGTCGTTTTTGCCATCAGCACGGGCTATACGATCCGTGTCTGGCTTCAATCCGAGAGCATTGGAAACCAATGTGTCAATACGAATGACGTCGTGATTCATGGTCTTTACGCGATTATCCAAGGCCATGCTAATTCTTGAAAGGCCCTTGACACTCGACATAACACCA
>Ga0194115_10006881_pt1 | contig 11429 bp, 10 predicted proteins | sample TA2MahsurfametaG_3_FD_148656 | JGI IMG/M metagenome (GOLD analysis project Ga0194115, IMG submission 148656) | Freshwater microbial communities from Lake Tanganyika, Tanzania - TA2015002 Mahale S4 surface | ecosystem: Environmental > Aquatic > Freshwater > Lake | place: Tanzania: Lake... | reverse complement strand
TTCACGTAGCTTTCTACGCCAGGATTGGGTTGAATATTGGGTCGAACCCCAGGATAAAATTCCCATGATACGAGAGCATGTAAACACTCGTTTGAAAGCGCTCGGGTTGGAATTCCCGTGCAAAAGGAACGAAAAAGATCATTGAGGAAAAACCCGCGGAATGGCGCTTGATTAACAGTAAAGTGTTTCTGTCACAATTTGCGCCACGGGCATCTCCACATCCCAACGTCATATCAAAAATCCAACAACATGATTTCCCAGTCAGCGAATGATCCTATTCTGTCCAATAACAATTCGAACTTCATCGAACAGCAGCCAATGTCGAGCAAAGCAACATCCATTCCTTCCTCTGAAACGAGTAGACTATCACCGAATTCAATGTCTTCCTCTGGAAAAAGACGCCGCGATATCCTGAATAAGTTCCTGACGAAGACGTTTCACATGATAACTCAGTGCTCAGATGATATCGCTCAGTGGTCTACGGATGGACGGAGCTTTACCATCAGGGACACGGATGCATTTGCTGCCGACGTCCTTCCAAAATATTTCAATCATAACAAGTTTCAATCCTTCACACGACAACTCAACTTTTATGGGTTTATCAAACAACGATCCGATCCGGATCTGCAGGCACATACGAAAGCGGTTCGTTTTTCTCACCCATATTTTCGTCGAGGTGAACCTGACCTCCTTCATCGGATCACCCGTACGACTGCTATGGGACCGACCAGATCCGGTGATGACGAATCGTTGAATAGTAGTTCGACGACTCAGCAGCAACAACACCTCCTAGTGGAAAGTCTACAACAACAAGTTAGACAACTGCAGGACCATGTGGCGTCTTTGGAACAAACCGTGGAGAGCCGCGTGAAGTCTCTTGAGCAAGACTGCCTCCGCCGGGTTCAACACGTGGAACGCTCGTATGATGCTATCTTGTTACGATTGCTACCCAACCAAATCGGTCTCGCTTCCCTCCTGAGTTTGTCGCAGCCTCATCTGAGTACGACACCGAATCTCGCAGATCTCAATTACGTCCGTACCGAGCCAGCGGGTCAAGACTTTTCATTATCCAAACTCCACGCGCCGCTACGATAATGCTGTTCCTTTCAATATGGTAAAGCCACGAGTTTAGCTATATAACGTTAACAGCCATCAGTTTTTCCCATCATGGCGATCACGCCATGATTTTCTTTTGATCGTATATTGACCAAAACGTCAGGCTGCTTGCCTTCTAGGGGACAGCTACTCTACGAAGCCAGCGGCTCGTACCTTTTTGGGATATTCCTTGCGCTCAAGGCCCTTCAACGAGAATAGTCGGACAGCTCTTTCAGTCAGAGTTCCTCCACACTTTACTTGGATTGCAAGCAACGCTGACTTAAGGCGTTCGGGGCCTAGCTTTTCGAGTTCGTTCGATGAATTGTAACTGCTCAAGTCGAGCAATTCTGGTTTCATTTCCTTCCTTGATGGTGGATCTTCCGTCGCGGGTGATAGTGGAACCGTTTCTGGAAGGCGCTTTGGTGACGATGGTACTGGTGGTTTCTTGGAATCCTCTTTGTCGGAGCTAGGCTCAGCCACGACTAAATCACCAACTACTATCGAACCCTTTGGAACATGCTTGCAATCCTTCTGAGTCGTGTGAAGCTGCAGTATTTCTCCTTGATTACAAGAAAAGGCCGGTACGAGCATCATATCCTTGTCTACCAATATGAAGGCCACACCACAGTCGATACCGTTTATTGAAAATCCGATGCTACCGTCGATTGTGTTCACCCAGCATCCCAGTCGGTCACCCCGCTTCCACTCTATCCCATATTGTTCCTCGATACCTGCATGGAACTTTAGCCTTCTCGTTCCATCGATGGCGTAGCTCGCCGTGTCGTCACCAACGCCATCTCCAAGGTCATTATTCGGCGCAAAGGGTTCATCGCCTAACATGCTTGCCCAACCGATTTGCGCCATCCCGCCAGTAACTAGCGTAACCTCGTAGTATATTACAGCTGCCTGCTCGGCCGCCCGATCAAGGAAGAGGATAGCCGTACCAAAATCCGATTTTGACTGGAACTGTAGACCCTCTTCTCCACTATTTTCTTCCACCACTAAATCACCAGATAGTGTGACGAGTGCATTTGGCTCGGTCGAGTCCTTGATTGCTGGTTCCACAGGTAGCTTTCTCTTTTTCCCAGCCGCCAATCCCTGCTGAATCGCATCCCCTATCGACAGCTGAATCGTCTCGGTAGCTTCGGTCGCCTTTTCCAGATAATGAGCCATCGAGTTCTGATTGACCTGTTCTCGTTCCTGTTTCTTCAAGGCTTCCTTTTGAGCCTGACGATCCATTTGTTGAAATTGCCGTTTGATCCGATGTGTCGCCTTTTTGCTAATATCTGCCCATGCGGGAGTCATCAGATGCCAATTGTAGATTCCCGATGGTGTCTTCCACAAGACATCGTCGGGCACGTGTTCCCCTGCTTCCTCCTTGCGTTTCATCTCACGCCATTGACGTAACTTAATTTCATCATTGACATGTCGTAGGCGACGACCTTGTAGATCACGACATGCACCAAAGTCGGTCGTTAGTTTCGCTCCCGCTTGACGGGATTGTCCCTTGAGAAGGGTACCGAATCCTCCCTTCCCACCCCGGATGCTTGATTTCACCCGGACTGAAATAAACGGAAAATTCCAAGACGTCACTTCCAGAAGTGAGGAAGGCCACCCAGTCCGGTCCGACCACATCGTCAAGAACGAATGTCGATGAATCTCATAGAAACTGGAGCATACATTCTGACAGTTGTGGCGATCGTAGCCTCTTTTTTGGCCCTTGCCGCTTGTCTGGCTTCCGACAACCTTGTTGCAGTCGGACGGCAGCTTCACCACGAAACTTTCATCGCGAAATCTCACGACCCACTGAACATATTCCGCTTCTACCCCTAGTCTTTCAACTGCTTTGGCTATAGGTATCAAAGATGCCATCGTCCAGGCATAACTTGTTGGTGGTAACTGTAATCGACAGCGTGATTTATGTTACTGTTTTCGAATTACCGCGGTGTGAGGCCATCGGAGCTCGTGCTTGGATGGTAGATATACTACGTACTCATGTTTCTCTTTACTAATACGTATATATCAATGATATATGTATATCTACAGTGAGTACTTTAGTACTTACATACCCAAGTCCAAAATCTAGTCTTCGACGAAGTAGCTCACATCACGGTCAGTACGCGTTCCTATCAACCAGAACAGCCCGATTCCAAAACATCAGTTGTCAAGTTATCACTTTGATTCGATCGTTGAGTGACGAGGGAAGCAATTTATCGCATTTTCTCAAAGTCAATTAATACGCCTGACGAACATATCCAAACCCTGAACCTGAAATAGGAATAATTCGCGATCATCGACTTCTATCACGGCGAAAAGTCCAAAGTCTCTCCGTGATGGTCAAGGCCAATCCAGAATATAAGTGGTGGCATGCAGTCGGCCAGGCTAGTTGGCCCGTTCAAATCCTACGCCTCCGCTTGCCATTCGAATCTACCGGTTGAAATGAGTTAGACGGAACTGGGCACTTCACGATTGAGTTCTCATGCAAAGTTCATTTATACAATGAGGGATGATTTCTTCTGCCTGTTTCAAGCATGGGCAGGCTAGACTGAATCTACCACGCCTGGTAGTTTGTTCTGCTAGCTGCCAAACTCTTGCTGTCGGTCGATAGAGGCCACCATAGAGAGTGCCATCAAAGGGCAAATCCCAGATGATGGAACTGGTAAGGAAATGACGCGCGGCTCGATATCCGCCACACAGGTCGGAGAAATCGTCTTTCCGAAGTATTCCATTTCCTTCCATGTCTCAGTCGGAGGGGGGCTCGGTGACGTCGGAGGACTTGGAAGTACTTCGTCCTGGACATCGGTCGTACTAGCGGGACGCTGATGTTTCAGTTCAAGGGCTAGTCGGGAAAGCAGCTGATAGGATAGTGTGGCTGCAGTCATATGCTGCTGGTAATCGAGCTCGGCCCTTGTCATCATATTCTGAAATCGGGCTTCCATTCGTCGTCGGAAGGCATCGATTTCGTCTGAAACCTCATATATTTCATCCTTGAGAGACTTCACTTCGGTCGAACATACATCCTGAGACTTCGTAATGCGCTGAATCCTATGTAGAAGATCAGGCTGATCTTTTCGAAAGAAATCGTGAGCGAAGCGGATGGACTTGTGTGAAGTACCAGGTTGTGCATCGGGTGGAGGCCGTAACTTTCTAAATGAGTAAAAGTTGAGCTGTCGAACAAAACTTGGAAATTTGGAGTGCTTGAAGAATCGTGGTAATACCGTCTGGGATCGAAGAGATGTGAGGTGGGGGGTCTGTTGCTGCAAATTCTGTATGGTACTACGTCCATACAACAAAAACCATCGGGTCGCGAGCCTTACCTTCGAAAATTCCTTAACGTCCTTGATGACGAAGCTTTGCCCACCATCCGCCCAGGTTGCGACATCTGGATCGCAGGTATCAATCATATGGTAGGTTTTCTTTCGATCAATTGATTCATACATTGATGTGGAAGATGAGTGACGAAAAGAAAGTCAACTGGAGAAGCCCACGAGATGTCCCTTTCGATCACTTACTGTGAGGAACTTATTCAATAGCCCATTCTTCTTCGCTACGCCAGCGTCACTTTGCTGGATTCCTTCTTTCCGCTCGCCGTGTTCCATGATGAAAATGATGATTTAATTTGAACTGACCATTGAAATGACATGAAGGGAATGCCGAGAATGCATTTGACCAACGGCAGCCAGCCATCCAACAAAACACAAAAAGGCACGACAAAAAAGGGTCAGCAGAAGCTGCAAGAAGTTCTGTGTCTCAAGTTGCGAAGAACTAGTGACATCAACTGGACTTATTGAAATATATACAGCGTTTTATGTTAGTGTATATTTAAGAGAGAACCATTCTTCATGGGTCCGGAATGGAATCGAAAATCTGAAATGGCCGAGCTCTGCTCGAAAGAGTCCACGTGCGTCAGTCATCGTTGCTTTTCGTAGTTCACGGCACGATGTCAGACGCGACGAAGGAACAAGCCGACGTCGTCCAGATCCCTTGAATCGTTGAAGGTTTTGGATACCAATTCGACATGGGTATGAGTGGACACCGTTGGAGGACAGTAGAAGGCGAGTGAACGAAGGACAAACGGTGCGAGAAATCTGAACAATCCGACTCAATATCATAACCGCAAATTTTGGTATGACAGTTCTTAGGATCGACTTGGTCAAATGCCGTGCCACCTGGATGCTGACGTAACGGAAACAGCTCCGAAAGGCATCAAGAACCTTTCCTCTACTCTAGAGAACCAAGCTGTCTGTCACATCCTTAGTCGAGAGGTCCAGTAATCAACATGAAGCTACGCATACTACTAGTAGCAGAAGCATGGCTTCTGCAGTACTATGTATATTCCTTCAATCCACAGAGGACGCCTACTGTACGTAAGAGCTTGATGGTGAGATTCGCTGGCGGAGAGGGCGGGGATGCTGAGTGGGCCAAAGCCTTGTTGGAATCAACAGCAGCTATTCCCGGAGAATTCGAAAAGGAAATGAAAATGAAGGGATTTTTGGGAAAGAAAGGAAGTGGCGACGAGAAGTTGACAGCGAACTCGAGATTGGTCCAGTGGCTTCAAAAAGAAGGTGATGTGTATCTCGCGGAAGAATCGTCATGGGGAGAGGCTCCGCATCCAATGGCGATTTCGACAGAAACCAAGGACGAGATTACAAACGAAAGCTCAGGTCGAGGACTCTTGGCTCGAAGAGATATCAATGAGGCTACTCTCCTGTTGAAAATTCCTCTGAGGTTGTGTCTAACGAAGGCTTCAGCTAGGAAAGCGATTGGAAAAGATGTTCTTCCTTCTGACATAAACGAATATCTTGCCATCGCCTTGCAGTTGGTACATGAACGCTACGTGTTGGGGAACGATAGCTTTTGGTCGTCCTATATTGGTGTTCTACCAGAGACCAGGGATGTTAATCCTACATTTACATGGAGTGATGAGGATCTCAATTTCTTGGAAGGTTCGCCAGTTATCGCCGCGACTCGGTCGTTACAGATGAAATTGAAGAGAGAGTATGATGCATTGTTGGGAGGTGAAAATGGCCTCATGGCAAGATATCCCAATCGATTTCCGAAGGATGTAAGTGCGACTACTATCCAAAGATTGTCTTGACCAAGAATAGTCTCTCATTTTTGGACAAACTCCTTCCAGAAATTTACCCTTGAAAATTGGACTTGGGCATTTACGATGTTATTTTCTCGAGCGATTCGGCTTCGGAGTCTCAAGGAAGGTGAAATACTCGCCATGGTACCATATGCAGACTTGATTAATCACTCGCCCTTCTCTCAGTCTTATATCGATGCACGGGAAGGCGGTGATTGGCTTTTCTCTGGGGGTGAAGAGGAAGTTATCCTGTACGCAGATCGTGGATACCGACGCATGGAACAGGTAAATGAATGATGACGATTTCGGACATGTTGTCTTATGCTGAGCTAAAGGATTCGCAAGCACTAACGCATTGCCTTTGCGACCGTTGCCAATGTTTAAGATCTACATTTCATACGGACCAAAGTCAAACGCGGAACTTTTGCTACTCTATGGTTTCGCCGTTGAGCGAAATCCGTTCAACTCAGTTGATCTCACAGTTGCCATTGCACCACGCACTGAATCGTTCGTCAAAGAACTTAATGATGATTCCATTCCAGTAGACCCGTTAGCAGAGGCAAAGCTCGAGTTTCTTCAATCAGTCGGACGCGACAGCATCGTGGACTTTCCGTGCTATGCCGATCGATATCCTGTCGAACTTTTGGAGTTCCTCCGATTGATGCAGATGACACCAGAAGACACCAGAGGAAAACCCCTAAGAGATTTCGATTACTCAAGAACGATTTCTGCTGCGAATGAAGCTGCCGTGCTTACATCAGTCGTTTCGGCTGTCAAGCGGCAACTAGGCAAGTACCCAAATACGGAAGAGCAGGATGCTGCATTGATCAAGGACAAGGATACCTTCCGTCTTTTCTCGTACAACCAGCGCATGGCTATCCGTCATCGTCGCAACGAGAAGCGATTACTGAAACGAACTATAGCTGCTCTCGAGAACCAAATTATCAAGCAAGGTTTGAACGATGAAAACTTAGCTCGCGCTGGTGGAAGCACTCTGGGACAACTTCTGCCTGGGGATGAAAGAAAGTACGGAATGAAGCAGAAAACTGCCCTGGAGGACCGTCTCGAGAAGATGGGTCTTCCCGTCGACATCCGATAAGCCATTGGGAAATTGTTTCCTTGTCAGCTTGACCTACCGTAGTGTTGTTTTTTTGCGCGTGAATTGATCGCCTTGGAAATCCCGACGAGCGTACTTCTTTAGTCTTCACTAGTGTGAGGTCCTCGGCAAGATACCTCGTGGCCAAAGATCTTCTTCGTGATCCTACTCCGCCAGTCGCGAAGCGTGGATGGCAATCATTGTCACAGTCACCTCGGCTTTCGAATCACTTTCGGCAAACCCCTCTATAGAATGAGCGAGCCAACCGCCAATCGGATGCCCAAGTCCAATGCAGGTACAACTCAGACGATGCGGATGTCCATGATGAAGAAACTAAACAAGCCTGGTAACGAGAAACTGGCGATGGATCTCTACCATTCAGTATTAGTCAATGGAGTGGAATACTGCCGAACACACCTATTGCTTCGCTGTCATCTTTGTCAACTGGACTTTCGAAGTCTCCGAGAAGAAGTCGAAATGGAACGAGAAGAATTGGATCTTCGACCTGGAGGAGATTCACGTCTTGATCACTTTAGCGACAAGTGGGAAAGCAAGGTGGAAGAACCGAGTCTCCTCAGGGCCCTTCAGGGGGATATAGCGTGTATCCAGTACGGTCCACGTGACCTCGTAGAAGAGGCTCAAAAGATGAATGAGTACATCAACAATCTTCCTCAGGATGATAGAGCAATGAATGCCGAATTTATGCGAGAATTGAAAGAGTTGAAGTCGAAGGGGGTCTCGGAATGTGCCTACTGGGCATGTGAAAACCCTTCCACGGACAAACTTCTTGTCTGTGCAGGGTGTAAGTTTCACAAATATTGCTGTAAGGATCATCAAAGACTTGATTGGGTATGGGAACACCGTGCAGAATGTACACCCAATGTCCCTAAATGTGTTCTCGTTGAAGTGGAAGCAACCATGAAACGGAATCTTGCTGGTGACTACAGCCCAGCATGAAGCAACTACCACATATCAAAAATCTCATAGCGCTGAGCAACAGACATGTCTTGATGATCGCATCTCGAATTTATGGCACCTTTTCTATAGTCTACTATGCGTCTTTCTCCTTTGCCATGGACGATTCCGATGATAGGTCATTCTTTTCTGTGTGCTTTTCCTTACCGTTGATCCTTCGTATGGCCTTCAGGATAATCTTTCGGAACCAGTACACATTCAGAATGTTGAATAGCATACCGAAAATAAAACAAAAGGGTAGGAACCATATAGGGAAACTGTAGTCAGAATCTAGCCGGTGATTCCACAAATGGTAGATCAATACTGCCCAAAAGGGTGGTACTACAACTAAACGACCCACAAAGAATGCCAAAACGAAGCATCCTTGATTCAATGCTGCGACGGTGGGGGAGAAGAAATCAGCTTGCATAAGATTCAGAAAGGTCGTCGAGACTTCCATGAAGATAAAGCCAGATAGCATTTGAGGAACACCCAGGGTAACAAAGACAGCCATGACAGTCAACGTAATGATACCATGGAACAAAAAGTCCACACTGAGAAAAATTCCATCCCAAAGATCGAAGACTGAATACCCCATAGTAATCGCTGGTAAGATCCGATGAAGAGACGTTAATGGTGCTACCATATCAGGACCTAACAAAACTGATCGCAACGGTTCCTGTACTCCCGTCAGAGTCGAACTGGCATAGTAGTCGAGATATAGACAAACGAAACTCCCCACCGTCGATACGATGGCATGAATGAGTGCATACCAATTGACTCCTCTCCATTCTCCTAATATCAGCCGGATACTTCCAAGGAATAAAAAGGTGATAAGTCCTACGGCATATAAATTCCATGTCCGACTTCCATAGTCATCGAGCGTCACGGATATTCCTTGAAGCATCCACCGGCTGATCGGATCTAGTTGCGTCGCATGTTCCTTCAGGAGTTCACGGGAGACTAGTGGTGGGGGGTAAGATGATGATGCTTCCATTTCTCCTTCTTCTCGTCCTCGTCGTCAATGCACGACTCAAGATAACCTAGTCGGTGTCGTTCGTGACAATGCTCTCAGATCTTAATCGTCAACCTGTAAGTACTACTTGTTGTTCTTCATCGTCGGTCTCATGAAGGGGGACTCGACGGAAGACGATGACGACAGTCGCTTGCTTCATATGTACGGGATTCGTGTACAAACGGCGCTCGTACTTCGACCGTGAATTCCGTTTTTTCCCAAAAATAGTGTGAAGAACAGGTACGATGGTATAGCGGCCCAAGAAAACCTCACTGGGATGTGGTCCATATGGTAGCTGGGGACAACACGCCTAACAACGTATGCATACAAAAGAATGCGGGACGTGTAGAGAGCTGAGAATCTAGGTCGACTTTGGGACGAATCTTCTTCATCAGAATCGTGAAAAAGATTGATCCCAGCAGATCAACGGTTTGACACATTTGACCGATATGTTCAATCGTGGATACCTTTGCCCACGTCACGCGGGGAAAAGGAGCCTCCAGCGCTTAACCCCTTTGATAATAATTAAGTCGTTCAAAACACAACACGTTGGACCCCGGTACTAGCGGTAGAAAGGGGCCGAGATCTGAGGAAAGTGGAACGATGACGCTTCGAGAACAATGAGTGTACCGTATTCCGTATTCCACCGAGTGAGTCCAGACAAGTCTGATTCATCGTCAATCGACTTTGGTCATGAATGGTTACGAAAGTAATGCACCATCGCAACACAAATCCCAAACTTCCCCCGCACAAACCGCTCCAGGCCCAGAAAGCTTTCTTCTTCGATGGCATCGGTTTTCTTCTTCGTAGTTTTGACCCTAACAGGCTTCACATCCCATCCAACGGCAGCATGGACGACGACGCCGACGACGACCACAACGCCTTGGACTACTACTACAAATACTCGCAGATATCGTGTCGGTGTCAATCCTCTCAATCCAGATTTATTCGCGACAACACAATGTAGAATTTCAACAAGCGCGAAAACAAACAAGATGACGACGACTACTTCCATTCATGCAGCAGCAGAGGCCGAGGATACAAATCAAGACGATGTCACTCCTCATATGACAATAGACTCGAGTGAAACACGCACCATGGAATGGTTGGTCGGACAATCTATCATGACGATATGCCTAGTAGTCGGAACAGGTCTGATCTTGTTTTCAAGCCCCGAAATCTCCAACGCCTTCCAAGCATCCGACTTTGTTCTGAGACAGCCTGTCGACCAACACCTTACCAATCTCGCAACTGATACTGCATCATGGACCTCATCATCGGTCATTGCGACGACTACGATAAATCCTCCCCAAGTTGCTGCAACCGTTGACTGGAATAGTATCCTACAAAAGGCATCTAAAAAAGCATTGGGTGGTGGGAAAGCAGGTGCATCTGCTGCTGCTGTACAGGTATTAAGTCTCATGTGGTTACGGACAAGTATGAATCGACAATATCGTTACGGTGGAGATTTATCTACATCTTTGAAGATCCTATGGGAGGAGGGTGGGATTCCACGACTATATCAAGGACTGCCCTTTGCATTGATCCAGGGACCGTTGACACGATTTGGTGATACCGCTGCGAATGTCGGAGTATTGGCATTATTGGAGACGATTCCAGAAACACAATCCCTACCCATCATCGTCAAGACAGCTATGGGGAGTCTCGTTGCGGGGATGTGGCGGATTGTCTTGATGCCCATTGATGCATCCAAAACAGCAATGCAGGTAGAGGGATCTCAGGGATTGAATAAATTAATCCAAATTGCCAAAGACGAACGGGGATTCGGTATATTCTATCAAGGATCAGTCGCTCAAGCAGCAGCAACGGCAGTGGGACATTTTCCCTGGTATTTGACATACAATTTTTTAGACAGTCAACTCCCTACGATTGATACATCCCTCATGGTGGGTGACCATAACAATGGTCTACTCCTGACGTTAGCACGATCAGCCTTTTTGGGCTTGTGTTCATCCTGTGTTTCCGATGTTTCTTCCAACAGCCTCCGTGTCATCAAGACTACAAAACAAACAGCCCGACTAGGAAATCTTGCTACCAACGATAGCAACAAGAACAACGTCGACAACAACAGCAACCTGTCATCAACCTTTGACCTCTCATACGCGGCGATTGTAAAGAGTATCATAGAACAAGATGGCCTTAAAGGACTCTTCGGGCGG
>Ga0194115_10006878_pt1 | contig 11434 bp, 5 predicted proteins | sample TA2MahsurfametaG_3_FD_148656 | JGI IMG/M metagenome (GOLD analysis project Ga0194115, IMG submission 148656) | Freshwater microbial communities from Lake Tanganyika, Tanzania - TA2015002 Mahale S4 surface | ecosystem: Environmental > Aquatic > Freshwater > Lake | place: Tanzania: Lake Tanganyika... | reverse complement strand
CGATTAGACTGTGGAGAAGGATCTCTACCAGTCAACACTACGTAGGCATTATGGCTAGGTACGTCGGTACCCTTCGCCATGCCGTTATTTACGACATTGTCCGTGGTAGGTTTTTCTCCACTGGTCTCTCCTCACGTCTGTCTGTCAGCAGAACCGAATATTGGCATCAAAATTCGGATACCGTTTTCGCAGTCGTTAGTACCAACAGCAAAAAGAGTACAAATGGCGGGGGGCTTCCCTTGTCAAACAAAGGGAGATGATAGTTGATCCCATAATACCTGGGAACGGAATGAATTGATCCATCCCATCCCACATCCTATCCCATCATTCTTTAGTCATGACATCAGAACAACCTTCGAATTATTTACCTTCCCCCGAAGAGTCTATATCGATCATGTGTTCTGTTTTGAATCTTGTGTTTGATCATTCCATGGAAGATCCGACCCCAATGGAACCAGAAGAATATCATCGAACAAGGAAGCAACCGCAACCAAAACAACAACAACCACAACAACAGCCAGAACAACAAGAAGAAGAAGACCTTCCCATTCCACTCAAGGTTCCAGTGATTCGAATTTTTGGTCCACTCTTACGAGATGCCAAGATTGGACCATTACAGTCAGCATGTCTTCATATACATGGTGCCTTTCCGTATTTATTAGCACGTCCTGTAATGGCTGGTCCAGATGGATCATTTTTACGTCGGAATCTTCTTCTTCCTACTACTAATACGACGACTAATACTAATACTAATACTAATTTTATTGAGGGAGGACAAATTGATTGGGATAATCCATTATCTGTGGAACGGATTACAGAATCTTTACAATCGACTTTAGAAGATGCAATTCAAGCTTTGGATATGGAACGTTTACTGAGAGAAGAAAATAATCAAGGACACAATGGTAATCTGGTTGCACCTAAGAAATCAAATGAGAAGAAGAAGAAGAATAGTCCCGTAATAAGGAAGATATCAGTCGTCCAAGGACGAGGATTCTTTACGTATTGTCCTGGTCCACCAGCACCCTTTTTGAAGATTGAATATTATGATCCTAAATTACGTTGGAAGGTCAAATTAATGTTAGAACGTGGATTACAAGTCCCATTGGCATACCATCCTGATCCGACACAATATGGTCATGATGATGATGAACATATGGATGAAATTCCAGATGTTTTGAAATTTAATTGTTATGAAGCTCATATCCCCTATTCGATGCAAGTCTTTAAGGATTGGAATTTAGCAGGTATGTCCTATCTACATATCCAACGGGGGAAGATACGCTCTTCACTCCGAGAGATACCCATCATCAAATATCGGATAAAATCTTTTGATCTCGAACAGGATAATCCAGCAGTCTTCTTAAAAGTCAATACACCGACAAGATATCTTTGGGATGGGAAGGGACAAGAGGATGATGATTATTCTTATCATTATTATCATGATCCTGATTTCCCCTCTCCTCCGAAGGTAACCAATTCAGATGTTGAAATTGATTGTACGGTATATGATTTAAGGAATATTGATTCCGTCCTAAAGACATTACCCACAGCAGAAGAAGAACGGGATCGGATCCAATGGCGGGCTGTCCCTAGTTTACAAGAAATTTGGAGACAGGAACGTCGACGTATGGCAAAATTATTATCACCCGAAAAGGATTTCTTAACACCCCATCCTCGTGATTCGACTCAAAAAGGGTATGATCCACAACCACCACCCTTCACCTTAAATGTCAAGGAAGGATCAGAACGATCCGGTACACGATTGGCATGTAAGGGGATGAGATCCCTAGTCCGATTGACATATGGGTTAGAAGAAGAATTTGATCGTGCTCTACAACAGATCTTACAACGTCATCAAAAGGTGATTCAACAAATGGATCATGATCTCATCCATCATCATCATCATCATCAACGTCACCCTCCTAATGCCAAAACATCAACCACATTGAAGGTGACACCCGCCAAGGGAACAACAACTATACAAAACGACGACGATGACGACGTCAGCAACAACAAGAAGAAGAAAAATGACGTCGTGTTAACACCCAACTTTGATGACGCGATCCATGCATTATCGTCCTTGGGTGATGGTGGTAGTGGTCGTGCTCGTCGTCGTCCTCCAAAAATACCGAGAACACCATCTCTTGGTGACGCTATGAATGCATTGGTTTCCATGTTTCATGCTGGTGACGATGATGATGGTAATGATGATGATGGAAAGAAACCACCGATCATGGAGACCCCTCATCACCGATTGGAACCAATGAAGGAAGATGTTGTGAAGGAGGATACCAATTCTAGTAGGGAAGGTACCACCAGTACTACTAGGATCGATCGACGAGAATCACAGATATCCGCAATCCTGCCCTGGTCCCATTACCCATCCTCCTCACAGAAAGAACGACTACAGGCAGCAACAGAGGAGGTCGTCGAGGGGCATCATTTTATAGATCCTGCCTATTTGAGCCAACGAGTTGATCGGGGGGACTCCATTTTTCACGATGGGGGTATCGATGAAGACAATTTTGAAGAATGTATCAATCCAGAGACACTCCTACCCTATGAACATTGGGACTTTGGTGTGACACGTTGTCGTGTCTGTTTTACTGTCGACACTGATCCAGTGGGGATCCAACGAATTTGTGGAAATCATCGTTCTTCCTGTCGACGAGATGGACACCAAGGATTCCATGATAAGGATCGGATCCCACCTGGATGTTACAAGACCATTTCCACTGGGGTCTTTGTGGATGGTATTTTTGATTCTACGAATGTCGTCTACCATGACGAAGAGGAGGATGGGAAAGCATTCGAGAAGGCATTAGATGTAATGAGAGTGGCGATTCCCAATACACAAGCTGCTCCGGATGATGATGATCGACTTGTAGATACAGTATCACAACTGATGCGACATAAGAAGGGACGAAGGCAGTCTTATGGAACTCAAGATTGGGGGGGAAGACTTCCTACCGAAGTCGAACGTCCTGCTTCTCCTGTCGTAATGGATCGACATGAAGATGGTTCCGATTCGGAACGGGAAGTAGAGAAAGGATTATCATCATCGATGCCAACCAAAGAGTATCTACGCCCCGCTTCTTCTTCTCATTCCTCTCCGGTTCAATCAAAGGACATCAATCCACCAGAATCTTTCCCATCCTGGATAAGTCCGGTGCGACTACACGCACCGAGTCGTCATTCCGTCGCTACGACTCCCAATGGAAATTTATATCCCATGATGAGCAGTACTACAACAACAACAACAATTTGTGGTGTTCCCTTCTGGCTCAAGAGAATTTCAAGATGGAATAAGTCATCATCCATGGCATTGGATAGCCTCAGCAGACAGTCTGCCTACGTACAACCGACTCGATTACCACCAACGAGAAGATTGTTGATATCGTGGTGTAAGAAGAAGACAGGTCTAGGAGGAGCTGTGACAAGAAAACAAACTGTACCTATCCAGAAGGAGATTATGCCTGCTCTACAGATTGATAGTAATTCACGCAAGGTGGTTGCATTCGCCCATGGTCATTCAGTGGATGCAACGAAGACTGGAGGTCTAGATGGTGGTGGGCATATTGAAGAAGCTGTTTGGGAACCATCCCAGACGTGGCAACAACTTAGTATGACGCAACAGCAACAACAGTCCCAGGGAGAGAATATGGTCGTCATGGAATTGCCACCTGCACAACGACTGGATACAAAGGAGGAGGTTGTGAAGGAGACGACACAATTCGGAGAAAGTACTCCAGGGGTCAGCAGTAGTGATAGGAGTAACTCTCAGACCTCATCTAATCCTGATCCCCTGGAGGGCATCGGGGCACAGGGGGGGAGGATTCATGTCCAAGGTGGAGGTACACTAAAGACTCGAACCCGATCAACACCCAAGACTCCGAACAAGGAGAACGTCGAGTCGAACCATGACAAGGCCATATCGTCGGCTGCGGTCGTCCTACCCGTAGATCCCCTACCAGCTCCGATTTCTTTCATGTCCGTAGAGATCCACGTCCAATGTCGGACCGGCGTTTCTCGACTTGATTCGAAACGGATTTCCATGTCACCCGATTCAAGCAAGGATAAGATTTTTTCCATCGTATACGTGTATGGGATAGATCCTGGCGATGGTGAAAGTCTCCAGGTTCTAGAACGATGTTGTCTTTTCGTGAAATTTGAACATGAAACATCCGAAAAGGCCTTTCTGGCAAAGACTATGGAAGCCAGTTTGCCACATTCCAATCTTGGAACGACTGCCCTTTTACATGTTGAGTGTCTTGACAGTGAGAAGAAACTACTTTTGAGGTTTTCTTCTTTAGTAACCTCAAGGGACCCCGATATGTTGTTGAGTTGGGATCCACAGAGTGCAGGACTGGGATATATGATCGACAGGACTCTCGTATTGAACAAAAATCTTGAATCTTCTAAAGATCAACAATCGGTTGAACAATTGACGACGAAGCCGACGGCAATCGATTTTGTCCGACTCCTTGGAAGGACACCTTTCATGGCCTCATTGCCGTCTTCAGTGACGAATGAGAAGAATGAAACCTCCTTAGCTGATATGGATGGCCCACCTAAGTTCAAGGGCAGTGGACTTGGTGCTGATTGGGACGAACGAGTTGGCGCGGGAACGGCTGCCGCTTCGATCGTCGGTCGACTAGTCTTTGCTGGATGGAAAATTGTTGCAGAAGAAGTCAAACATCCAAACTACTCCTATCTTCCTGCAGTTACAGCAGCTGTCCTGAATAAACGGATCCCCCAACATGATGATCTGACTCTTACGCAATGGTACTCGATGCCATCGGAACGTTGGCGTGTGATGAATCATCGTCTTAATCAGGCAATGGCGACGATGTTACTTTTCGATGCTTTGGATATTGTGGGCCGGGCGGGGGAAGCGGCACGATTGAGTGGGGTGGAATTTTCACAAAGTTTTCCAGGAATTCGTGGTTCTCAGTATAAGGTGGAAGGAGTCCTATTACGCGCCTTACAAAGTCTTCGATCTGACGAACGGGGATCGAAGGAGGGTAGAAAGATTTTGACAACAACGACAACAACACCCCGGCAGAAGTCATCGAATGCAGGCAGTAGCAACAGCGGCGGGGTTTCCGCTTCGAAACCACGCCGCGACGACTTTCGATCGCAATCTCAAAGTCCGTGGAAGATCCGACGAGGGATGGTCAGTGATTCAACGACGCTGAATAATGAAGATAGACATTACTTCTTCTTCTCGCCGTCAAAGGAGGACTCTGATCGCCAAGAAGCCCTGGAGGTCCAAGCACTGACCCTTGAGCCTGAATCTGGACATTATACCGATCCAGTCGTTGTGTGCGACTTTACCGCCTTGTATCCTTCTCTCGTCATCGCATACAACCTGTGCTATTCCACTTGTGCCGGAAAGTTGGAATATCACAGTACACGAGAGGAAATGCAAATTGAAGGAAAGACGACCGGTCGTCTTGGGCCCTTCAAGTATCCGGAACGACGGACTGCGACTGTCTTGAACTACCATTTCAAGTCCATTGAAGGAAATCGTTCCACCGACGAAGGCAGCAAAACGGAAAAAGCTAACGACCGCGGGTATATCGCTCCAACTGGAACTCTGTATGTTGCTGAAGATACTTTGAAGGGAGTGCTGCCGCAGGTTCTTGATGAGATTCTCACCACAAGGTACGTTGTGTCGAGCTGTAGGGAACATGAGACTTCGTTGTACGTTCACTGACTATCTTCGTCTTCATGTCGTATATACAGAGCCATGCTAAAACGTGCGTCGAAGGAGTACAAGAAAAATGTAAAGAACCTGTCTCCTGCCATTCTGCGTCAGCTCGAAGCACGCCAGCTAGCATTGAAGTATGTTGCAAATGTGACGTATGGGTACACTTCAGCGACCTTCAGTGGTCGATGTGCCATGCCCTTGCTCGCCGACACAATCGTTGAGTGTGGAAGAAAGACGCTTCGAAAAGCGATCAATATGGCCAATGCGTGGGGGCGTGAAGGTAAATGGAAAGGCGCAAGAGTCATCTATGGCGATACTGATTCGCTCTTTGTACGTTTGCCGGGGCGCTCGTACACGGAAGCGTTCGACTTTGGTGAAGAGCTATGCAAGGCTGTGACAGCCGATAACCCGCCTCCAGTACAACTGAAGCTTGAAAAAGTGTATTCAGGTTCCATAATGCAGACCATGAAACGATACTGTGGTATGAAGTTTGAGTCGAAAAATAATCGGAAACCACAATTTGAAGCCAAAGGCCTTGAAACTGTGAGGCGAGATCAGTGTGCCCTTACCCAAAAGGTTCTTCGAAATGCTCTAATCACTCTGTTTCGGCATGGTATTGATGCTGTTCATGACTACTTGAACCGGCAGTGGTACTTGATAAGTGCTGGACATATTCCGGTATCTGATTTCATCTTGACAGGTCGAGTTCGAAGTCAATATCGTGGAGGTCGTGAAGGCCCTGTTCAGGCGGTTCTTGCACAGAGACTGGCAGAGGCCGACCCCGGAAATGTCGTACGCAACAAGGAACGTATCCCATACGTGATCGTTGCTACCCCTGGGAAGAAGTTCAAACTCAAGGACTGTGTCTTGACTCCCCTTGAATTGCTTGAGCGATGGGATGGCTATACTATACACTCGGCGTATTACATTGAAAGGGCAAGTACAATCTCGTGCGACTATAGATCACTGGGTCAATCTTCCGTCTCAACTGCTCCTCTCTTTTTCTGTATCCTTTAGCACGTTAATGCAGCACTTGCCCGATGTCTGAGTCTCGCTCCGCACCATATTGACGTCCATGAATGGTACAGAGCTTGTCCGAAACCTCGAAGGAGATTTCATTTCTGGCCAGTTCGTTCGATGAGTAGGACGACAATCGATATGCATTTTGGAAGTGATCGATGTTCCTTGTGCCAGACGAAATGTAAGGTAAACGGTCGAGCAAAGGTGGTGGTATGCCCCACATGCCAGGAGGATCAGATTCGATCAACGCAACTTGCATTATCCAACCTAAATCTAGTCCAACAGGCAGCGAAGGAGTTGGCGAAAGAATGCGCGAATTGTAATGGATGTTTCGAGGACTCGGACAGCTTTGCTAGTCTGACGTATCCAGACAGCTCAAACCAACGTCGGAAAGGGATCAAGAGTATGGTCGATGGAGCAATCAGCGACGAACATTTATGGATACCTCTCGCGAACTGTGTATGCATTGACTGTCCGAATACCTTTAAGCGACACCATCTCCGTGGCCAGCTCATCGAGAGCGCCGGAACCTGCGAAGTGCTTGGTCTACTGGATGACAAACAACCGAATATCATAGAAAGCATTCACGAGTTACAGTCAGATGAGGAAGATGCGATGATAACAGGGATGACTAAAGATAATTCAGTGGACACAATAACAGAAAGAACAAAAAGAGCGAAATGACGTGGTGGTATGTGACAGGGAGGCAGTCGATACTGAAAACAACCGAATCCCATCTTTCGCGTGAAGAGTGAATGATATGTCTCCCATGATATAGCAAGGCCGTTTTGAATGCAGCCATGTGGAGCGACATCGTGGAGAGGCCAAATGAGTCGGCGGAACGGTGGACGGTTAACGATGTCTTGAAACAAATCAGGAGATCAGTAACCACCACGATGTCAGGTCAGGTCGTGTGAGCGCTGACTCTTGGCATGCATGTAAGATCCTGTACTTAAAACGCCAAAGTTCAGATCCTCATCTTTTTCAATTCGCAAAACCGAAGAGTCTCGTAGCTTCTTCCAGGGTAGGCAAGCTCTCACAGTAGACGTCGGTAGCTTCTTGGCAGGCATCTCGCCAGGTCTCGATGCTCGACCTTCGGAACTTTTTTCGGGGAGTCTCTTGCACTGGTTTTTCCATTCGTGAAAGAAACAGGCGTTTCTTCGATGGCGAGGTGGGAGGACTGACTTGACTAGACGTTTGTCCAGAAGTTTGCGCCAGCGGATTGGGAGTTGCAGTTACCTCTGCTTGCACGAACGGCTCGATGGAGTAGTCTTCGTTTGTAGAGGCTTCACTGCCATCTTCGGCCTCAGAACCTGAGACAGATGCATTACTGGAAGCTTCGCTGATAAGATTTAGGGACTGGATGCTGTCCTTCCGACCAAGGAAATTGGAGATCTCAGTGCCTACCATTGAGGCTTGACTGGAGGTTCGGGGGAAATCGAAGCCAATGAAATCAGAGGAGGAAGTACTCTTCACCAGGGTGCATGTGTCTGGAGATATGGGGGCAACAATAGATTGGGCAGTGGCGATAGACGCAGTCATGATGGACTGGGCCGACACAACCATCGAAGTGGCGCTTGATGGAGGTTGAAGACGAGCCTCAACACGTGGCTTCCAATATCGCTTTCGGTTATTCACAAACCAGTTCGTCAGTTGTTTGAGTTCGATTCCTGTGTCTTCCATAATCAATGCCTTTTCTTGTTCAGTCGGATAAGGGTGAGCGATGTGATCGGGAGACATCATCCAGTTCTTAAGGTATTCGACAGTCTCCACAGGAAGACTCGAAGACTTCCGACTTCCTCTGCCTGACTTGGCTTTCGAACAGCTGGATGACATTTGTGATTCTGGTAAAAGAAAGCAAATAGGAAGAAAACGGTTTAGAAACTGACAGTTAGCACGGCGATGTAGAGGGGCTACTAAGGTGTGGACTGATGGGGAGCGCGATTTACGAACGATGGATGAATGTCACCTCCTTTATCAGTGGACTTCGCGCTAGTCGTATGACAAACGCGTATCAATACCAAGTTCAGGTGCCAACACTTTGTTGTTCGCGTACCTTGATGTGAATGTCTTTGTTCTTGACAACAGAAGCGGATGTGAGATTGTGATGGCTGGTGGATGTATACCTGACAAAACAAGAGCAAATTTCGTCAGTAGGCGAAGAGCCAGCCGGCAACCAGTGAAGACAGACACAAGTGACCTCTGGCGAATTGATTGGCTGCAATGGAGCGCGTAACTTCAGCTCCTTAAATGAAGGACATCTGGTGGACTAGCCACGTCGCCAGTTCCCAGTCGAATAAATCTGCGGCAAAAATGGCTGACGTATGTTGTCAAATTGCGGGAAAGATACTTGAAGCAACAGACGTCGTCGTGGATGGGAAGGCTTTCTTTATCGAACTTTGATCGCCCCACGTGATGGCGATGACGAAAAAGGACGATGTTGATGGGTGCGGGGGGGAATGGGTGTTTTCTGTTTTCGGAGGTATCCGCCGCGAACCTGGTAGCTAAACGAAGCCTTTGCCGCTCACGATCATCCCTCGTAAAGCAATAGTCTCTGTCCACCCTCAATTCTAGGATTGACGGTCCAGATTTGATTGCATTCGAATCTGCCCATCACAACATCAAATCTTAGTTTTCCATTGTTACAGATTTGCCAGCACTTGATGACCATGATGCGACCATTCGTCAAGAGTCAGTCATTTTCATGACCGGGCGATATCACCGTATGTGCTAGCAATTGAACGAATCACGAAAAGAATCAAGCTGCTGCTGCCGACGGAATAACCACATCAGGCGGAAAAAAAAATGACGCGTCGATATCCTACCGTTGGACGATCTGAAATATTCTCACGACTCTTCGAGGGATGACACGACGAAAATGCAACAGCGAAACGAAGTCATGGGGCAGCCTTCCTTACCTTCAACAGTCTCTTGGTTTGTGCGGGAGGTCCTTTACTGTCGAGGATTTGATATTTGTGTGGAAGACAACGAAATCCATGCTGGAGGCATGCGTCGCTTCTTCAAAGAAGAATGCTGTAAAGGTGATGCCTTTTTGATTGGCGTCGGCACCGTGGATGATGTTCTATCTCAGCTGCGAACCTCAAATGAAAAGGAGCCACGCGAATCGAAAAAATAGCCCGAAACCCGGAGGAACAGCTTTCGCTGGCGTACAATTGAAGTCTCTCTCTTGCACAGCATCAGAGAATCGAGTTCTCCATACCTTTGAATCAATTCAGTCGATCGCCATCTAGTGCGTCTGTCGTCCACACGTCATGATTCTTGATTTGATGGCCTCGCGAAAAGAAGTGTGACGTTTGGGTCCTCGATAGAACACCACTAAAACATCATCTATTTTACTCCAACGCTCGATACCGTATTGTACCACCGGTAGCACCTGCCACGAGGAGATAGCGACTGAGGATCTCCCCATAAAAGTGTCATGCTTGGCTTCCCCTTCAAGATCAGTTGCTTCGTCCTTGTCTTGCTGGCTTGTAGCATCCCACCAGGGATGTCTTTCACCCTTCGACGATGCGCAACGCATTTGGCACCTCGCCTTTCTCGTGGAACGGCGGGAGTCCTCACAACTAGAGTCTGGATGTCCACGGAAGGGCTTGAAAAGACAGAGGAAGAGAAAGCTAGGATCACGGCGGAACGGGAAGCTCGAAAGGCCGAAAAGGAACGTCTCAAGGCTGAAAAGCAAGCTAAGAAGGCGGCCGACGCGGCAGCCCGCGAAGCTGCAGAACGCATCAACGAAGTCACCTACTTGTCATACGACGAACAGCACAACTATGAACCCTTTGGAGACATGAGCAGAGTAATGTCCCGTACTAGGACCGGCCGTGAGTTTGTCAAGGTAGAAGATCTTGGGACGAAGTACGAACCTGGTGATACTGTTTGGCTACGTGGTCGTCTCAGCTCGATCCGAGTCAAGGGTGGATCTTGTTTCTTGGTCCTGCGACAAGACTCCTTCAATACTGTACAGGCCGTATTTTTCAAAGATAACGACCGGCCTGAGTTTTCGCAAAAGATGATCAAGTACATGAAATCGTTGACAGAAGAGAGTGTTGTCGACTTGGAGGGAACTTTGGTCGGTTCCGAGGTACGATCATGCTCCATTCAAAATGTCGAACTTAAGATTTCACGCATCCATGCGGTTGCTAAGGCAAATCCGATCCTTCCCTTTTTGGTGGAGGACGCTGCACGTAGTGAGGCAGAAGTCGATGCGTCTCAGGAGACGGATCGTCCCTTTCCACGTCTAGGTCAAGAACTACGACTTGACAATCGATGGATGGATCTTCGGGCTCCTGCGAACAATGCTATCCTCCGTGTCCAGTCAATGGTTTGTCAACTCTTCCGTGAATCCCTATATTCACAGGGGTTTGTCGAAATCCATACTCCGAAACTTGTTGCCGGCGAGAGTGAAAGTGGCGCGGGAGTATTCACGACAGATTACTTTGGTCAAACAGCATGCCTCGCTCAATCTCCTCAGTTGTATAAGCAAATGGCGATTTCATCTGACTTGACTCGAGTTTTTGAAATCGGTCCCGTCTTTCGGGCAGAGAACTCGAACACACGTCGTCACCTATGTGAATTCACTGGATTAGACCTTGAAATGGCGATTAACGATCATTACATGGAAACCCTGGAAGTGATTCACAAAATGTTCCGTCATATCTTTACAGGTTTAGAGACTAGACT
>Ga0194115_10006877_pt1 | contig 11435 bp, 11 predicted proteins | sample TA2MahsurfametaG_3_FD_148656 | JGI IMG/M metagenome (GOLD analysis project Ga0194115, IMG submission 148656) | Freshwater microbial communities from Lake Tanganyika, Tanzania - TA2015002 Mahale S4 surface | ecosystem: Environmental > Aquatic > Freshwater > Lake | place: Tanzania: Lake... | reverse complement strand
ATCAATACCAGCTTAAAGGCAATAGTGCTTACAATGAGCAAGTTAACTCAAGCCGAGATAACGGTACAACTTTCTTCCAACAAGACCTCACTCTTAATTTGAAGAAATTAACACCAGAGATGACCACACAGTTAAAACTTTTGGCTTATGGTCGTCCTGTTGTAATCGTTTGGACTACAAACGGTGAAGCTTTGGTAGCAGGTTTAACTAAAGGTTGTGACTTGACTGGAGGAACAATTCAGACAGGAGCAACATTAGGAGATCTTTTTGGTTATTCAATTACGCTTCAGGGATTGGAGCCATTACCAGCTCAATTTATATCTGGTTCAACCGCAACAACACCATTTGGTAGTGTAGGAAATCCTCCTACAGTTGTTACTGGAAGTGCAGCTTAATAAAAGTAGGCATTATTAAAATATTAATGGGTTATCACATTGTGTTAGCCCATTTTTTTTTAACTATAAACCCAAAATGTGGTGTTAAATAGTAGATAACAAATACTAATTACTAGATAATGCTTACCTATATACAATCTGGATCAAACGTATTTACAATTCGTACCGAACCAACCGCATCTTCTGATTTTACAATGAGTTTACAAGATATGACTCGATTGGTAAATTATACAGCAAGTTTGAATGGAATTACATATAATGGGTATGAATCACTTTTAAGTTTTACTGCAAGTATAAGTGGAGCATTGGTAGGTGGTGAGTATCGTGCAATAATAAAGAATGGAGATACTGAAATATATCATGGTTCAATACAAGTTTTTGTAACTCAATCTGAAGAACCACAATCTAAATCAGTAGTTACAAATCAAAACCAACAATATATCTCTAACGTAACTCAAAATGAATATATAATCGTATAATATGTCAGTAAACAAACAAAAACACGCGTTTAGTGTAGTAAATCTTCAATCGGTAAATGGATTACCTATCGTTACTGAAGATACTAAAACAAGATACCAATGGGTACCGTTTGGTATATATGGACAAGATGATTTCTTTCAGAACCTAACCTTAGCTTATAATACCTCAACAACTACTTCAGCTTGTATCGAAGGTATTGCAGACCTTATCTATGGAAAAGGACTTTACAGTAAAGATACTACAAAGAATGAGATACTACAACGTATAATCCCACAGGAAGAGATTAAAAGGTTATCCTTTGATTTAAAATTGTTTGGTAATGGTGCACTTCAAATTTATTGGAACGATGACCATACGAAGATAATTAAGGTATATCACACACCAGTACAATACTTACGTGCAGAGAAAATATATTCAAATCCAAAAATTGAGAATTATTATTATTGTACTGATTGGAATGATCAGAGACAAGTTAGGAATAAAAAGAAAATCCCTGCATTTGGTACATCAAATGAAAAATTTGAAATATTTTATATTAAAAATTATTCTCCATCATTATATTACTATTCTCTACCTGATTGGGTTAGTGCATTACAATTTTCGTATTGTGAAGCAGAAATAAGTAATCTTCATATCAATAATATTGAAAATGGTTTCTTACCAGCAGTAATGGTAAACTTTAACAATGGTGTACCAGGACCTGAAGAAAGACAAACTATTGAAGACCTTATAATGGCTAAATTTACAGGTACTAAAAATGCTGGAAGGTTTATGTTATCATTTAATGATGACCCTACAACTAAACCATCAATAGATACAATTAACATTGAGAACTTACATGAAAAATTCCAATATGTTGCTGAATATGCACAGGATAGAATCCTTGTGGCCCATCGTATTACCTCACCATTACTTTTTGGAATACGAACTGCAAATAATGGTTTTAGTTCTCAATCAGAAGAGATGAAAACGGCTTTTAGTATTCTTCAAACTATGACTATATCACCATTTCAAAATCTGATATTAAATGCATTAGATGAAGTATTAACTGGAGGTGGTTATGATAATTTTGAATTATATTTTGAACAATTAACTCCATTGGTTATTCTTTCTCAAACTGCAGAAGAAACTGGTAAATCAGTTTCACAAGTTGAAGATGAAACAAACAAATCTATGGAAAATCCAGCAACTACTGAAGATAGTGATGAACAAACAACAGAAGATATTGATAGACCTACTAATACACCGAATAATGGTAGAGGAAATGGAGTAGGTGAGAGTACAACAATTGAAAATTTCCAATTATCCAACCCATTTATAAACCAAGAATACGAAATATACAAGTAATATGGCTTACGCATTATTTATAACAAGAAACGATATCATCAAAAATACTCCACTTATGGGAGCAATTGATGCTGATTCACTACTTCCTTTTATTAGAGTTGCTCAGGACAAATATCTAAAAAACCTTTTAGGTACTGTTCTATTTGAATATTTACAAGAAGAAATAACTGCAGGAACTGTTAGTAGCCTTTCAGTATATTATCAGGACCTTTTAGATGATCACATTAAGAATACACTTATGTGGTATTCATGTGTAGAATATATACCATTCTCTTCAGTACAATTTAAGAGTAATGGTGCAGTCAAACAACAATCTGAACAGGGTGTTGCACCATCTAAATCTGAAATAGATTATCTTAAAGAATTAGCACAAACAAATGCTGATTATTATGCATTAAGATTACAAAACTATCTTATATCATTCTCAAATCAGATTCCACAATATTTGCAATCAACAGGAAATCAAACACAAATTTATCCAGATCAAACGAATCAATTTTTCGTTGGACTTCAATTATAAAATATGTCTTTTTTACAATATAATTCAGCAAATAATTACACCCTTTACTATAATGTTTTAGATTATTTTAAAACAATTATGGAAAATCATCCATCTATTGCAGATGTATCACAAGGTGGTATTGATAGGATAGATAATAGACAATTTCCAGAATATCCAATAGGTAATGTAACTATTTTAGGTGCAGATTTTAATGAAAAAAATACTGAATATTCAATTCAGTTAATTGTTGCTGATAAAGTTAAATTAAAAAATAATGAATCAGTTGGACCTACGAATATAGATACAATACCATTTTATGATGTTAATGATGTAGTTGATATTCATGCAAATACACTAGCGATAATCAATGACCTCCTTTCATATACTCAATATTCGGTACAATCTTTTGAAATTGTTGGAGGAATTACAAATGAACCATTTGCTGATAGGTTTAATAATGGTTTAGCAGGTTTTGTATCCCTATTTACATTGGTTACACATAACGATAGACCAAGATGTTTATATGATTTATATCCATCAGGAAGTTTCTAATGGCAAAATTTTATAAAACAAGAACCCTACAACAAATAGCAATTTCTATTAGAGATTTTGCAATTGCAACTGCTCCTAAAGATACAGGACGTTTAAGAAAATATATAAAGGAAGCAAATACTCCAGTCGTTGATAATATGATAAAACAATATGGAGATTTTACTACTGAATTGATTTTGGATTATGCTGGTGATGATGCATACTATGGTGAATATTGGAATTCTCCTTATGGTGAAGGGGATGGTAGAACTGCTACAATTAAGAAAAGATACCCTCAACATTTCGATTATGCTGATAAAGCAATCAACAATACTAAAGCAGTTCGCCTATTTCAAGACTATTTAGATGAGTTAGGCGAGTTCATAATAAGTGATATCGAAAAAGAATTAGATACCCTTTAACCCTACACTTTTTTCAAAAAGTGAGGTTATATAATAAACAGGTCTAATGTCTTACTCAATTATACAACAACCGAATCTCATTCTTTCACTTGCACAATCACCAGTGGTATTTTCTGTTTCTTCATCACAATACGTTGGTTCAGAAAACTTTCAATATATTGCAGAATTAAATATTTGGAATGGTTCGGATATTGATTCAGGAAGTGGTGAAATATTTATCCTAGCAAAATACCCATCATCAGAAGGATTTACTGGTATATTTGATTGTAGTAGAATAATAAACTCTACACAAACAAATCTTGCATTGGATTATGAAACATATCCACAATTAGAAAATTCATTAAAGAAATATCAAATCCAAACGTATTTTCGTTATCAATCAGGTTCTGATTATGTAACGGGTTCAAATACATTTTCATCGGTATTTCAAGCAGTGGATGGTTATCAGTTATTTCCAATGACGATAAACCAATCACCAGTATCTCAATCAGTAGTACCATACAATTTCTGGCCTATTTTAACTGATGGACCAGTATCACAAAGTTGTTTCCTTACTAATAAAGGATACGGATATGTATATAAAAATTATGATAATACATTTACAACATCTTCAAAAGTAGATAAAATACGTTTTACTGATTCTGAAGGAGATGTTCAATACTATATTTTAGATTCAGGTAATTTTCCAAACTTCCCAACAACGGAATTGGTTGAACCATTTCCATTATTCCCATCAGAAACAGGATTTCCTCTTTCTGGTAGTTATGATAGGTATGATGTGTGTGCAGTAAATTCAGATAATGAAGAGTTAAGTGAAACACTTTCCTTCTCTATTGTTTGTCAACAAAAATATCCAAACATCCGAATTGCTTTTAAAAACAGATGGGGTGTACTTCAATATATTAATATGGATATGGTTAATCGTAAATCTTTTAATACTATAAGAAGGACATATCAACCACAATTAGGAACTTTTGAGGCAAGAGAATTAACATACAATGAATGGGATTCTCAAACTCTAAATTATATAACAGATTCATCACAAAAAATATTATGTAATACAAACTGGTTAGATGAATTTTATAATGAGATAATAAAACAATTATTGGTAAGTGATGAAATATATTGGATAAATGAAGGTGAGATACCTACATTCGATTCAACATCATGGACTTATAAGCCATTAACAATATCAACACAAACATTACAATTTAAGACTGGTGTAAATGACCATCTTATTCAGTACTCATTTGAATTTGATTTCGGACAAGGATATAAACTGATAATTTAATATGGGATTGACAACAACTCAAGGGTTTAAATTTAAGCTAGTAGCTAATGATGAGATATTAGACTTATATAAGGATGAAGAAATTCTTTTATCAAATAATGTCACTGGCCTATTTGATTTAGGTATATTACCTTCTGATTTTACTCGTCAAATAACCCTACCTGGTACAAAAAAGAACAATCATTTTTTTGAATTTGTTTATGATATATCGGTTGAAGACCCATATACATTTTCTACAAATCAAAAAGTACCATGTTACTTTGATTTTGATGGTGTTTATTTAAGTAGTGGATATATTCAATTAAACAAAGTAAATGTTTTTCAAAATAAATTTATTGATTCATATGAAGTGAGTATATTTGGAGGTCTTTCATCATTTGGTAGAGACCTTAAAAGAACATTTCTTACAGATTTAACTTCATCATTATCACAATTTAACCATACCGCATCTTATGAAAACATAAGTGCAAGTTGGGGTGGAAATCTTTTTTCAGGTTCAATAGTTTATCCCTTAGCAGAATATGGACAAAATATACAATATAATCCAGTAGCAAATCAATTTGGTATTGATGATGTAAATGGAGCACTTTGTGTTCAGGATTTTAAACCTGCGATTAGAGTAAAAGATGTATTCGATGCTTGTTTTGAAGAATTTGGATACACTTATACATCATCTTTTTTTGCTGAGAGTTGGTGGGATAATGTGTATATGATTTGTAATAATAAATTAAGATATCCTGTTTTTGAATCAATTGATTTAGAAACATATGGCCTATTTAAAACTGCGGCAGCGGTTGGGACTGGTACTGATATCGGTTTGGTTGTAAATACCTCAACTCCAATCTCTTGGTATAACATATTAGAAAATCCAAATGGTAATCTTTCATCATCATTAGAATACGAATTAGATTTTCCTTCACGTTTAAGAGGGGAATTAAATCTTAATTTCGAACTTACTTCAACAGGAACTGGAAGTGCTGGCCCACAATTTACATTGATTATACAAAGAAATGTAGGTGGAACATACAATGATTTAATTAATATTCCTCTTACCAATATAAACACTTTTATGAATGATATTCAAACCTATAACGGTACACAAACTCGTACTCAAAAGTTTGAATTATTAACACAATGGAATTCTGTAAAAGATGGAATATATACAGAATTACCAAGTGGTTTATACAGATTTGCATTAAAACAAGTAAATGGTACTGGTTCTTCTAATTACACAATAACTTTAGATCCTGATGGAACACCAAAATCATTTCTTTCAGTAAAAAAAGTAAATCAGGGTGGTGATGGGTTAGTGATGGATATACCATCTAATATGCCATTCGGTACATCAGGTATTCGTTTAATAGATTTTATTACATCTATACAAAAGAAATTTAATCTTGTAATATATCCTGATAAAACAAAACTAAATCAATTCATAATAGAAACTTTTAATACATGGTATAAAAAAGGAAATATTAAGAATTTTAATAAATACATAAATCTTAATGATAAAATTTCAGTACAACCCGCTAATAACTTAGCGGTATCAAATCTAAATTTTGGTGATACCCTAGATGGTGATTACGTTTCACAACAATTTAGTAAGGGTGAGAATAGAGAATATGGTAAAACATATTTTGTGGATACACAAAACTTTTTCTCACAAGGAACTTTTGAAGTAAAGACCGGAGTTGCATCATCACCAATTATATATCTTTCAGGTACTGGTGTATCTGGTTCTGTTACAAATAATCAAGTAGGATTTCAAGCATTTGTTGGTGCAGTTTCACAAACCGGTAATCCAGCATCTGGTGAAGGGTATGTTAAACATGGTACACAAACTGTGGCATCGGCCATTGCTTTTGCTAATCCTAATACTTCAGATTCTGATTTAGACCCACTAAATGGATTTAATTCAGGTAGTGTCACTGCAGGAGATCAATTAGAGTTTTTTGCAACTGCAGCTGGAACATCACAAATGACTTGGGAATTTAAGAAAATACTAAATGGTACAACAACAATCCTATCTGATCAGAATACGGGTTCACTATTTACTTATACAATACCCGAAAGTGATTTACAAAACTCAAGTATTATTTATTCAGTAAACGTACAAGCGGAATCGATTTAATGGCTAATAATAAAATTTTCATACCAACTTATATTAGTAGTGTTGATTATCAACCCGCTAGAGTTCTTCCAAGAGTATTCTTTTACAATGGATTAAAAACTTGTGAAGATTATTTTATTGAACACCGAAATCTTGTATCAAACATTGTAACTTCTTCATTAGAAAGTTCATTTCCATATTTTGATAACTATGAAGGATTAGAACCATCTACTGGTTCTCGTTCTTTACTTTTTTTCAATGAAACTTCGGTTTATGGACAAACTCCATCAGCTTCTTTATACAATGAGTATTGGGAAAAATATGTAACCCTTCTCTATAATCCAAGAACAAGGTTAATAAATTGTTCAGCAATTATTCCACTTGCAGATTATTTTGGGATGGAATTAAATGATATAGTTCATTGGAGAGGCAACCATTATCACCTCCGTTCGATCTCCTCATATAACCTTTCTAATGGTAGCTGCGAATTAGAACTATTAGGACCTGTGCTCTCTGATGTGATATCTAATCAAATATCACCGGAATTAAGTTGTGCATTTGATTTTACAATTACACCATATGTTGAACCAATTGGAGATTGTTGTCCACCTTCAATGAGTAATGCTTTTACTAGTTCTAACGATTTCATAGTTGAAGTTCAATATGATACAGGATCTGGTTGTCAACCTTGTTCTGGTTCAGGAAACACTATTTATGTAGAAATTTCAGGTGATAATTCAACATATATTGTATTTGGAAGTGGGTCTTGTAGTTCTACACAAATTACAGGTTCAATTCCTACATCATCGGTATATCTAAAAAGTTATACTGAATGTGATAATGAAACTACATCATCATATTCTAATATTCTTTATTGGGTGACAGGAAGTGGTGGAGGGCCTATACCAATAGAGGATTGGTTATATATAAGTGATGTAGTAGTGACGTGTTCAGATTTATGTACTTCAAATTACTTAATTAATACACCAACAACTTCATCACCTTCAGCTAGTTTTTATGATATAACTAGTGGAGATACTATTAATGGTTTGGGAGGAAGTTCAGGATTTGTTGCTTATTCTAATGTATCAACTGATACGAATACCGGTCCATTCAGAATAGCAGAAGTAGATGGTTCAGGTGTTATTCAGAGTATTTTAGTATGTGGAGGTGGAAACAATTGTATTCCTTTATAAAGAATTATGGCAAAGACAAGAGTAATAACATTAACAGAAAAAGGTGGTAATTCAGGACCGTATTACGGATTATACACATCAATAGATTGTAATGTATATACATTCCAAGAAAACGTATTCCTACCATCAATTGGTTCTTCTATTGTAATCACAATAGGTGATAATGACCAATGTGTAAAATTGATATCATTGGGTATTTGTACAAATGAAGTTGTTCACGTTGCTCCATTGATTAATGAAGGAGATTTCTACCTGTTAGATTGGAGTTATTTAGACTTCAATGTTTATTAAAAAAAGTAGTGTTATAAAAGTAGTATATGATAAAAACGATATTAGATGAACTCATGAGAAATCCACATTATGGAGTATCAGAAAGAGTAGAGATAGCAAAAGGTAAATACGAATTAATTAGAGGATGGAGTGAATTTAAAAGAAAACTAAAAAGATTGGTTAAGTATGGCAAAAACAATTAAAGTTGGATTTGATGGTTCTAAAGCAGAAGAGGGTGTTAAATCTCTTAAAACACAATTAAGAGAAGCCAGAATTGAATTTGAACAATTGCAAAACTCTGGTACAGCTACTGCAGATTCATTAAAGAAAGCTGCAGATAAAATCGATGATATATCAGATAAAATTGATAGAGCTAAATTTAGTTCAGGTCAGTTTGAAGATAAACTTGCATCCTTACCAGGTCCTTTAGGAAAATTAGGTGGTGGTTTAAAAGCTGTTGGAGATAGTTTTGCAACATTTGGTGTTGGCTTAACTGGTATATTAGCACTAGTAGGTTTATTAGTATCAGGATTTTTTGCAATTAAAAATGCTTTAGGAAAAACAGAAGAAGGAACAAAGCTACTTTCTCAAGCAACAAGTGCATTTAATAAAGTATTAGCTCCATTATTAGCAATATTTGAAAATTTAGGTCGAATAATACTTCCATATGTAACTAAAGGTTTAGAAGGATTGGGTGCAGTAATGAATAAAGTTGCAAGATTCTTTGGTGCTAGTGATACTGCGATTAAAGAAACAACTGCATCTTTAGAAAAGAATAATGAGGCAGCAAATAAATTAGCTGATGATGAGGAAGAAAGAGCTAAAAAAGCAAAAGAGGCAGCAGATAAGGGAGAAGAACAAAGAAAAAAGAATTTAGAAAATAAATTAAAAAATTTAGAAACTAATGATAGATTAGATGCAGCAAATTTAGAAAAGAAAAAACAGGAAGCATTAGCATTAGCAAAAACAGAACAAGAAAAGTTAGATGTTGAAAAGAAGTTTGGAGAATTATCATATAATCAAGCATTAAAAGATTTAGAAGATAAACAAAAACTATACAAAAAAGATGAGTTAGAATATAAAGATTTACAAACTCAAATTGTAACTTTACAAGCAAATAGAATTGCACAACAAACTGCATTAGAAGAAAAACAACAAGCATTAATTGATAAAAAACAAGAAGAGACAAGAAAAAAGAATGAAGAAAACGATAAGAAAAATGCAGATAGATTTAAAAAGTTTATTGAGGGATTAAAAGAACAAAAAGATAAACAAACAAAAGCATTAGAAGATAACCTTTCATTAGAGGAAAAGAGATTACAGGCCCTAACACAAGGAACTAAAGAATACTTTGCACAACAAAGGGCAATTGAAGATGCTGCTTATAAAGTACAAGTTGATAAGGCAGCGGGTAATGCAGAATTATTAGAAACTCTTGAGAAGGATCATAAAAAAAATCTTCGTAATATTGATAAGGCTGAATTTATGGCTAAAAAGGATTTACAATTACAAATTGTAAACCTTTATGGTGGATTTGGTAGAGCATTAAAAGAGTTAGCAGGTAAGAATAAAAAACTGGCAATTGCTGGTTTATTAATAGAACAAGCTGCTGGTATAGCAAGTATTATTATTAATACTCAAAAGGCCGCTGCTGAAGCAAAGTATTTTACTCCATTAGGAATTGCAACATTGATTGCAGGAGCCGCTTCAGTTGCAACTGCAATTGCAGCAACTGTAAAAGGTATTAAAGATATAAATAAAGTAGATACAGAAGGTGGTGGAGGTGCACAATCCGCTTCTTCAGCGGCACCGCCTCCAACATTTGCAGGAGGAACTCAATCTCAAGCTATACCACAGGTAACTGCTGGAGGTGAAGCATCTCCATCATTACAAATAGCACAAACACTTTCACAAGTAACTCAAAGACCGCTGAGAGCTTATGTTGTAAGTGGTGAGATTCAATCACAAACTGCTTTAGATAGAAGAACCAATAGAGGTGCAACCTTTAATTTAGGATAGATTTTTTAAAAACACAATGTTAAACATATATGAACCCACTTAAATACGAAGAAGGATATGAACTGTATGAATTAGTTCTTTCTGATGATGAAGATGGAACTTTTGCACTTTCTTTGGTATCAGCTCCGGCAATCCAGCAAGACTTTTGCTACTTTGGTAAAAATGGTAAAATCGAAGTACAATTTGCTACTACTGATACGAGTCAAAGGTCTATTTTAGGACCTATACTTATTCCAGACATTAAAATACTTCGATTAACAGATGAAGGTGATCCTTATTTTGTAACTTTCAAAAAAGATACTGTTAAGGAAATAGCACAAAAATACATTAAAGATAATAATTCAAACAACGTAACTATTGAACATAAGAAACCAACAAATGCGGTTTCATTGGTTGAAAGTTGGGTTGTAGATTCACCAGTATATGATAAAAGCCGAAAGTACGGTTTAGCAATCAAACCAGGAACTTGGATGGGTATTTTTAAAGTTCATAATGGTGCTGAAGGTGATAAGATTTGGAATGAATATATAAAGACAGGTAAGTTGAAAGGTATATCTTTGGAAGGGCTTTTTACACATAATCTTATCAAAGCAAGTAAAGTAGATTGGATGGAAAAAAGTTTGGAACATTTAAGTGAAGAAGAATCAGAAATATTATTGGAGAAAATACGTTCTTTAATCCAAATGGAAAGTTATACAGATTATCCTGATTCTGTAAAGAATAATGCGAAGAAAGGAAGAGAGTTAAATGAGAAAAATGGTAATAAATGTGCAACACAGGTTGGCAAAGTAAGAAGTGCTCAATTAGAAGCAGGTGAACCAATTACACTCGAAACGATCAAACGAATGTATAGTTTTTTAAGTAGAGCTGAA
>Ga0194115_10006874_pt1 | contig 11439 bp, 5 predicted proteins | sample TA2MahsurfametaG_3_FD_148656 | JGI IMG/M metagenome (GOLD analysis project Ga0194115, IMG submission 148656) | Freshwater microbial communities from Lake Tanganyika, Tanzania - TA2015002 Mahale S4 surface | ecosystem: Environmental > Aquatic > Freshwater > Lake | place: Tanzania: Lake Tanganyika... | reverse complement strand
GGCACAAGCGGTCGAACTCCTTGACACGCACGGATATCCATCCTCGATGACACAAGAAAAGACGGGAGAGGTCCTACGAGACGAATTCGAATTTCAAATTAAGAATGACAAGTTGGCAAAGATATGCCAAATACGTAAGTCAGCCTTCAGCCACAACAATGGCCCGAACTTGAAAACCCTGTCACGCGAAACCACTGATGAAGGCCTGGCTGGTGTTCACTACTCGGAATCCCCGCCGTTTGACCCATTCGAGGTCCCACCATCAGATGACGAGTACTACGACGTCTCACCACCAGAAGACGAGTACTACTAGGTCTGGGACCTCTATCCACTGGTCCCAACCAATGGGCATCAAGTCACCCGATTCAGGTATCTACTCAGCTCATTTCAGTTCCTTTCGCGGCTCTATCCACGTGCCTGTAAAACACGTACGCCACTGCAGGATTACAAAACGCCTGTTAGTAATCGTGTAGTAACCAATAATCCTCCCCTCCGCACCCCCATAGGGGTGCGGGGAGGATTGGCAAGTAGGCGGAGGATGGAACACTATTCAGACACCAATTCCGAAGAAGAATGCAATCACCCCGTAGAAACAGAACAACATGAACATCGCATAGAGCGAGTAGAAAAATCCAGCTGGGATAGAAAGTAGAAAGTTTCGCAAGTTTCGGGGTATTCGCGAGTCCTCAAACCAGAAACAGTAAGCAATACATCCGGTCAACACCACCAGATAGAGAACGAGAAAGTCCTCGAGAAAGTCCACTTTGCTAAAGTCCCATCGACTCGAACACTTCAATCGCTAGCGCTCTCTGTAGGAATTCGTGCGCATGTTGATTCTCGTGGCTCTTGAGGCAGGCGTAGCAGGCAGTCTCTTCACCGCACCTACAGCTCTTCACTGATTTTGCTGCGTGGATGGTCAATTCCTCGAGAGACTCTTTGATGAGTCGTGAGTATCCAGCCCCACCCGGTACCGAGTCGAAGATTACGAGCGCTTTTCGCTTTCCTTGCTCGCCGTGAGCTCTGATGGTTCCTGATATCTCGCGGGAGTCGATACCAAGAATTTCAGATGAATTGACCAAAGCAGCTAAACAACTCCATGCTGCCTCTTCGGTTGAGATATTCGGATACACAATTTCAACGGTGTCAGTGAGGTAGTCGTGGGCAAGGAAATGCGAAGAAAGGCTGTGCCTGCATGTCTTGTCGGTACCTGGGCGCAGATGCTCCTCAGGTTCACGTGTCCTCCTCGATGACCTAGTCGGGGCCAGCTGCGCATACCCGCACTCGTCACAGATTTGAAATCCGCGATTTAGCGGTCCCCGATTAAGAACTGTGATTCGACCTTGCCTGCTCACTCGGACCTTTGCTGATGATGCACCAACGACGACTTCCTGAAACTCGGGTGCAACGCCATCGAACTCACTGAAGTATGAGACAGCCCCTCCGATTCGAGTGGGCCTAGATTCACCCGGCTTTTCGGGCGAGAGTTCGCCGATGAATCCGAATGTTGGCTTGATTGCCGGCCGATTCAACATTCTTTTGTCGTTCTGAGTACTTCCGCACACCGAGCAGGGATGCTCGTCGTCGGGGCCCTTCGTATGGCGAAAGGTTTTGCACTCGTCACAGATTTTCCAATGAATTTGGTCCCAACGCTTATTCGGCGGTTTCCTTAGTCCAATTGAGCGCCAAAGACGCTTCGCTGCAACGGTCTGTGCAGATGGCGCAAAATCGACAATGCCAATTTTTAGGTCACGAGTCAAGTCGACCTTCTCGGAATCTTTCTCACCGCCTCGCCAGACATCCATCGATACAACATCAACAGGAAATCCATACTTCGGAATTACGACTTGGGTCGCGAGATAGTCGAGTAATTGTTTTCCTCGCAGCGTTCCAAGGTATTCGCCAAGTCGACCAATGAGTTTGTTACGTCTGTTCCAGTCTTTCGAACCTGGAGTGAAGCCATCCTGCTCGCGACGTAAAGTTTCAATCTGTTCGTGCAATTCTGTCACCTGAGTCACTACCCGTGAAGTGGCTCGTTCCATCCACCCCGAGTCTTCGGTGATGCCGGACTCATACAGAGCCTCGACCCAAACCCAATTAGGGAGTCCTAGTTCTTCTGCGAGTTCGGGTTCGGGCACGATTCGCATGATTGCATCATCGAGTTGCTTGGGATGGCTGTAGAGCCACATCCTGAATTCGTCTGCGAGCGAGGGACCCGAGTCGGCGATAAAGAAGTCCCCGATGGTACTTGGCCAAGTTCTCCCACTCGCCACCACCGTTCGTGCGAATGCCGAGAGGGCAACAGCGTGAAGATGACGTCGAATGATTCGGGGGTTGTCTACCGAAATTTGTGGCGCTCGTACTTCTCCGTTGACCATATCTTGTGGTTCTGCAAAGTAGTAGAGGTCATGGCTACGGCGCTGTGCGAATGTAAGTGCGAGAGCTGCGGAATTAAGGCGACGCCCTGCTCGGCCTGCTCGCTGAACGTAATTTGCTGGACTCGGTGGAACATTCCGCATCATGACTGCTTGTATTTCTCCGAGGTCAACTCCTAGTTCGAACGTGGTCGAGCAACTCAGCACATTGACTTTCCCGTCAACAAAGTCCTCTTGGAGTTGTGTTGCATATCGACCTTCGAGTTGACCGGTGTGTTCATGAACCTCGAGCGCGTGCGGGTCATTGTTGATGTAGTTGTCGCGATACGATGCTTTTCGAACCTGAGCGGCTGAAATTTTTTTGATGGACCCGCCGCAGGCATGTCGGATACAGAATCCGCCGATATCGAGGGTTGTCACCTGGCGACAGACTTCACAGACGGGGATGCCAGTTGGGTCATCTAGTAGTCCAAATTCGAAGAGGCGGTGGTCCAAGCGTTTCAGCGCACGTCCCCGTGCGTCCCTGGCGTCGGTCAGGAACTGCGACCAAGCGCTGTCTCGATTTATAAGCTCGTTCGTCCAGAGTCTGCTGAGGAGTTCCCGTGGATTTATATCAAGCCCGCAGGTCTCCAGAGTCTTCTCAACGATGTATAGGCGACGATTATTTCGGCTGGGATGCGGTGCCCAGCCGAGAATCCCACGTTCAGAGAGCTCGCGTACTCCGGTGACGCGATTGTTGGGATAGAAGACCTCATCCTGAATGTCGACACTCTCCGGGACGGTGGACGCTGCACGTTCACGAAGTGTGTTAAGGAGAACTTTAACCAGCGTGATTGCCTGAGCGGGTGGCAATCCGACTTCGGTCAAGGTTAAGGGTGGTGGCGTCCCCTTCGGTACAGAGGCTTGGATTCGGAGAAGTCCGACGCCACTGAGGTTCTGTCGCATATCGGTAGCGATGAATTCTCTGAAGAGCCATTCATTGATTTGTCGGCGTTTGGTATCCCGATTGGCGGTCGCGTCTATGATGCGATGCTGCTCAGCAAGTCTTTTGATGGGCTCAATGAGCTCCTCGAAAACAACTGGCTGCTTCGCGGCAAGCACTGCTCGATAGATGAGATTTCGTTGTACTGACCCTGTGTAAAGCCGCTCAAAGTACGGAGCAAAGAACGCAGCATCCTGTCGTGAATCAGAGAATGTTAAGAGCTTTCTTCCCTCTCCAGGCCGTTCTGCGCGTTCTGGGTCGGCGGACGGTGGGATTTGCTGGTACAACGACGAGGCAATTACAGCACCTGGGGCATCCTGACCTGTTTCGACCCGACTGACCATTCTCCCGGTCGTGCGGCTCGCACATTCGGCGCACTTTCGCAGTGGCATACCTACTTCCTTCGGTACGGATACACGCACCTTGCACGACGCATCGGTTGAGTGGCCACAGTGCAGCTCGGTCTCTGCTAGCGCACCACATTGAAGACATAGTGTTCTCTCGTCGACCTCGTCACCACTGTCTTCTGCGATGATGTCGTCGTCTTCGTCGGATTGAACTCCGTCACTGCGAATTATGGACAAGTAGAGAAGCTTTTCGCCGAATCGTTCCGCTGGCTCAAGTCTTCGTAGCCCATTCGTATCCGCAAGCCCCAGGCTTCCAATGAGGTATTGGACTCCACACACTGAACAAGGCCCCAATTCGAATGTTCGGCTCGTGAGTCCGAGACTCTTGCAATGTGGGCACTCTTCGTGCCGTTCCAGAAAGAGACGTGTTTCAGTAGGAGGGTGTTCAGGAGAAAAACATCTGAATACCCCTTCGAGTGCGCGCAGCATGAAGTGATAGCGGGCAGATAATGCGTTGTATTCCTCACCTGGAATGCGAGCGGCGCGACAGACGTCGACGTAGTCCTTGACGAGCTCGGTCTTGTTACGACTTTCAAAGAGCTCTTCACTCACTCGCGCAAGGTCTTGTGCACTAGTTGAAAGTAGTTCTCGGAGTCGGATGAAGTTCTCATCTCTGCTTACAAGCACTCCGAGCGTTTCCCAGAGGGTTTGTGTGACGTCGAATTGAAGTCGATTCTCCGCCGCGAGCGCTCGTATCTCGTCCTGAAGTGGACCACTATCAGGCTGTGCTTCGTACGCGACTCGAATCGCACTTGCGAGATTCTGGATTTGAGTGGGTGTGGACCGCCAGGAAGTTGGGATTTGTGGAGTCGGTTCGCGTGTGGGCAGAACGACGTCGTACCGGTCGCTGCCCTCCTCAAGTTCGAATATCTCGTCAAAGAGACCTTGCCCGAATCTCTGCACTCGACGCCAGCCGCTCTCGAGGTCTCCGATGGTCGCCGATGTTCCGATGTACTGGATGGCACCCTTGCGGGATTCGTGAACTCTGTCGCGAAGGCGGCGTAGCAACATCGATATCTCGCCGCCCTTCGCCCCCTGGTAGGTGTGCACCTCGTCCAGGACGATGAATTTCCAATGACCACCAGTCGGTCCGTCAAAAAGCGTTGTATCTGCAGGTCGCAGGAGCAAGTACTCGAGCATTGCGAAGTTGGTTATGAGGATGTGTGGTGGAGCTTCTTGTATGTCTTCTCGCGACACCAGTTCATTCGGTAGAGGATTCTGTCCATATCGCGCGAGATGGTCGGATATTGCGTCTCGTTTGCTCGTGTATGTGTCTCCGATGTATCTACCGAAAGTGAGTTCAGGGAATCGTCCAAGTATCTCGCGTAGACGTTTGACTTGGTCATTCGCCAGAGCGTTCATCGGATAGAGCAACATGGCTCGAACTCCGGGCTTCGCCAGTGTCCCAGCATCACGTTCTTTAAGTAGATAGTCGATGATGGGAAGCAGAAATGCTTCAGTCTTTCCAGAGCCGGTCCCAGTGGCGACGAGAAGGTTTCTTGCATCTGCGACTTTTTGGATTGCGGTGACTTGATGTTCGTAGAGAGGTCGGTCTGCAGGTAGAGCGCGGCGTCCGTCGATGAGGTTGTCGAGTGCCAGAAGTCCGGGATGTAGGACTCCTTCTTCGACGAGTTGGCGCACCGTCTTCGAGCGCTTGTATGGAGGAGTGAGCTGAAGGTATGGTCCAGCGGAGAGAAAGTCTTTGTCGAGCGCAGTTCGGAATTCCTGTTGGATTGTTTCGTCTGAGAACTCGAATGCGGAAAGCAAGTACTCCCTGTACGACCGCTCGATGTTGAGCGATGCCTCTATTGGATTGAAAACGGTCATCGGAGTCGTGTCACCGCCCTGATTACTGCCACCTGGACCATCAACCTAGACCGGGAGTGTTCCGTGGCGAGAAGTGAGGCTGCTCGCTCGGAGACTTGGTATGGCAGCTTGTTGTCGCACATCGCGTGGGCAAGTGCGTGGAGGTTGTTTATGTATCTGCCAAGTCGTTTTGCTGGTTCCTTTAAATGCTGATTGTTGGGATTGGAGCTGAGGTCCATAGTTAGTGGCAGCGCGTCACGATACCGAGAGCTGTCTTTGTAGCAGGCACGTGCCTGTCGGTCGAAATCTGCGAGTCGAAGAATTGTGGTCCCCTGCGACCCTGTGTTACTGGAATGCGTCTCGTGGAGAGCGGCTCGCAGGAAGGAGACGCCGAGGATTGCCACCTGGCTGTGAACATGTGCCGTACCTAGTTCAACCAGCTGCCCATCCGAGTCAATTGTTGAGGAAAAAACTGTTGAGAAGTCAGCGAGTTCTCCAAGCCAATACTCCCGAGGTGAGTCCGAATGCGAAGTCGCTTCTCCATTCGGATGCTGGTCTACGACTGCACCCAGCATCGGTGAGGCGTTCCACACAGTCGTGAGAAGGTCGTCCGTCAAGCTCGTTGAGATGCCGCGCATGGTGTCAGCGAAGTATGGGTATATCCGGAGTAACAGAGTCTCTGCAGGGGCTCTTGTTGAGTGGTCTGACAGGACTTGTGACAACCATTCGAGTAGGGCGCCGTGATTTCCCTCAGTGAGTAGATATTCGCGCATCGCTGTGTAGCGCGAGCTCCTGGTCTCCAGTGAAGATTCGAGAAGCCAACGCCCGACCAAACCGACCCCTGTGCGATAGTCGTCGGCCTTGACCTCGCTTGGTTTCTGTCCGAGGTGCACCGTTCGAACTACTTGGTCGTAGCCGGTGAGTCCGAGTGCACGATGGTAAGCGTCCGTTTCTGATGGTGTGCCGAGATAACACGAGGTCTTGCCGATGATTCTTTCCGCACCGCTGTAAATAGTTTTCAGGACGACTTCATGTCGTCCCGGGACGATTATCTCGGAAAACTCCAACGTATATATGTTCGTACCTCGACGCGGCTCAAGTCTGGAGCTGTTCACTGGCCGCCACGGCTCATCGAGATTCAAGATGCGCACGTCAAGACTGGTGTCCGTGAGGGCATCTGCGATTTCAATCTCGAGGTGTCTTGTCGAGCCAGAGTTGAATTGGACCATCTTCAGCGCTCCGATGGCGGAGTCAGGTGGTTCGGCAATGGAGAGTAATCGAATTGGTGCTGCGCCGTACAGCTGGAGGTAGAGGTCATAACTCGGTGCGAGTGTGGCATTCACGTCGTCGCGTAGTTGACGCAAAGGAAAGTCGCAGCGTCCGAGCGGCGGGCGGGCCCGCAAGGTTCGGGACACAGACGTGCCGTTCGAGACGTCCAGTCGAAGTTCGAATTGCTGCGGCTCGCCGAGACGTAGAGAAAGCACTTTCTGGCTCAATCCGGTTCTTTCTTCCAAAAATTCACCTCGGGTGCATTGGTTTAACTTCGAGTCGAATATCGGAATACCACCTATTTCCTGAATTGAAAAATCGGCTCTTCCTATTTTCACCGAGAGTCGCAATGCGATGGCGCCTGCGCTAACAGCCACCTCGGCTCTCCATTCATGGGGCGCGACCGTCACCGAAACTCTGGTCGAATCCCCGAGCACCAAAGCACCCAAGACCTGTTCATCTGGGGCAAATACTCTGTCCAAGCCTTCCCGTCGGGCGCCTGGCAGATAAATGAAAGTACTCGCAATATCGGAACCCAACGCAAGAACACGAACCTTGTACTCACCCGGCAGCAAAGTTTGTCCCCGGAAGATGTCATACCTACTTTCCTCACATGGGAGTTGCGACAGGGCTGCTTCAGACACTGACCCATCAGGCCTTTCAACAAAGACCACAAAGCTCTCTACGTTCGCGGGTGGCCGCGAAAACTGCAGACTCGGCGAGCCCACGAACACCCGCCGGCCGTAGATATCACGTACATCTTTCAATGTCTCCCCGACGACTGTTGGTCGCTCATAACCCTGGACGACGGAAATTATTTCCTCACGTTCCTGTGAGGTGATTCGCACACTGCTTGCGTGCCCGAGGTCAATTTCAAAGACCGAGTAGTTCGACCATCCCCCACCAAATATGAAGTCGTCCAGCCGGACACTTTCGATGGACCCACCGTCGGCTGTCGTGGCAACAATCTGACTATGTCGGTCGGCGACAATCCAATGTTTTTCGTTCTCGAAAGCACCAGCGAAATCACAGAAGTGTGACTCGTAGCGGTCTGGCGTGAATTGCCATGCCATAAGTCGCCCGATGCCTCTGAACTCTCGCTGTTTGAGGCTCGTACCACCCGAACGCAGCTCACACATCCAGCGCGGCGCAGGTGCAATAGGAATATCGATTTCATCTCTTCGGCTTGCAATTGTGGGCTGAGACACGACGCTCGTCACATGCCATCTCCCATCTGCGACGTCTTGACGCAAAGGCGGTAGCCGGATTTGCGGCCCAATACCCGAGTACTGGTCAAGGACCACAGTGGGATTCGGAATTTCTTGCCTTCTTTTCGCAGTTCTCACGACGTTCGGGTCGACAAGACGCAGACGGTCAACATAAAGTTTCGGTACTCGATACGAGGATGCAAGTGTTCGCGAGTCCATCTCTTCGTGCAACTGCGGGTCGAAGAGGACTAGCAACATGCGTTGAATCAAGTCTTCGGCAAACCTGCCGGTCTCCTGGAGAAATCTCAATGGCGGCTTGTTAAGTCCATATAGCTTCTCTGGGTTTTCGCGCCACCAGATAACAACCTCGCGACCATCCTGACGTCCTTGCCGGAGTGCCTTCAATAACTCGTCCCAAACATCGGAGACGTCCTGTGCCGGAATACCCCCATGCAGAAGTATCGGAGTTAGGTTCCGCTGCGCTTGCTCAATGTGCGCGAAGTCCGGTAAACCGAGGACCTTTAGTGACTCGCGGAACGCGGCACCGAATCGACTGCTGTGCTCCTGTTTAAAGAATGGTATACACAAATCTTGTGGGTTGGAGTTTCCAGTTGCATCCTCTATCTGGTTCCAGAACTGTCCCGCGCTACCTTTGTGCTGTCCGAGTGCAGTGATGACTACCACAGTGCACGCCGGAAAGGTCTGAGGTAGTTCGTCTACCACCTTTAGGCCGCGTTTTGGAAAGTTGATTCGAAGGTGCTGTTGCAGCACGGAGTATGCGTTAGCGAATATTTCACCGTCAACCTGGATTTCGAGCTCGGCCACGAGGCGTATGGTCGCCAGCTTTGCTCGGATATTCCGCTCAATTTCGACCATTTCTCCATAGGTGGGCATCGCGTTGACATCTTAGGTACGGGGTCTGCACGACCTCGCTAGCGTTTCGACGATGGCAAAGATGTCGCCAAAATCATTTCCAAAGGATGGCGAACGGTCGGAACGTGATGTATTCGAGGCCCTATCGAAGCTTCCCGATGATTGGACAGTTCTCCACTCCGTCAAGTTCAAGAACCCCAGCAAAAGACGGCTCTCTGACGACTGCGAGATTGATTTCCTCGTCCTCAATCCAGAGCTAGGCGGGTTCGTTCTTGAGGTCAAAGGCGGTTCGGAAATCGTATTCCGCGATGGCGAGTGGTATTCCCGCCCTCACCACAGCAACGTTTACAAGGAAATTGATGACCCTTTCGCTCAAGCAAAGGACAACATGTACGCGTTTTTGGAGCTTGCGCGCCAGCGCCTGCCTATGGGCACGAGGCTTCCGCCAATGACACATGCGGTCGTGTTCCCTTCGCACACTCAAAAGGGAGATATGGGACTTGAGCGCCCGAGGGAAATAATTTGCGACCAACATGACCTCCTCGACCTCGAAACTTTTCTCTACCGAGTTGCGACTTTCGTTGGTCGGAAATCTGGTTGCACGGCTGAACAAATTGAAACACTCCGTCAGTGCATAAGACCGAACCAGACTATTCCGATATCGCCACGTAGAAAGCTCGACACCACAATTCAGCAGCAGGAGGCTCTCACCAATTACAACGAAGAGCTTCTCGATTCTGTGCTCGATAATCGTCGCTTTGTCGTCAAGGGTGCCGCAGGTACTGGAAAGACGGTTCTCGCAACCAACATCGCACGCCGACTTTGCGCCGAGGGGCGTAGAACATTACTGCTGTGCTTCAATCGTCTCCTCGCCGACCACCTCAGCAACCAAGTCCGAGATGTTCAGGGCTTGACCGTGAATAGTTTCGACGGATTCGCTCGCGGCATTGCAGAAACTTACGGTTGGAACATTGACGACCCTGACGACCATGCCTTTCACATCTTGGAGGCATCCAAGAAGCCGGGAATGCAGTTCGATGCCCTTGTCGTCGACGAGGCCCAAGACTTCGATGCTGACTGGTGGGATGCATTACTTGCCTTACTCCCCAATGAATCGTCGATTCTTCAGGTGTACGCAGACTCGGCTCAAAATATCTATCAAGGCTCAGGCCTTGACCGATTTTTGAACCTGCCACAGATTCACCTTAAGAAGAACTGCCGCAACACAGCCGAAATCGCAAAATATGTTCACCGCATCGGGCGAATCGATGCCACAACTATCGCCGGCGCAGTCGGACCGAATCCCGATTTCGAACGCGTCAAGACACGTGATGAACTTCTCGAGATTTGCAAAAAGTACGTGTCAAGATGGAAAACCACCTACGAACTTGAAAATCGGCAAATCATGTTGCTTACAGACCGGAGTGACCTACGCGCATGGTTGCAAGATGCAAAAGTTGGGTCCAACGACAATGATGACGGCGTGAACGTAGAAACAATCCACCGTTTCAAAGGTCTTGAAGCTCAGGCAGTCGTATGCGCCTTCGACCCTGCAAGCGACACCCCGCTTGACGACCAACAACTTCAACGGCTCGGATATGTCGGACTCAGCCGTGCGCGAACCCTGCTCACCGTTGTCGGCCCCGGAAGGACACTTTCGATTCTTCGACCCGAAACGGCGTGATATCAGCAAACTCTGCTACACCCCTTCCCATAATGAGACTGTGACCAAACCTCATCGGCCATCACCCGATAACCCTCTTCACTGGACCGACTTGTTGCTCGCCCACCCGGCGCTCATGTCTGAGTACATTCTCGAGATTGCCGACGGCGTCTGGGAATGTCGGTGCGGCAATACCCACGACTTGGAGGGATTCGACACATGCGACGAGACGGGAAGAGTTGTCGAGCCCACACTCGGGCCGTGGGATGGCTCACTACATCTCTGCACTCGCTGTTACCGAGTCATCAACGGTGACACACTTGAGATTCTGGGCTCAGCCGCCGAGTCAATTATCGAATCGAACGAAGAGTACCGCTGGATGCCGCAGTAAGGAGTTTCGCCAAATCCCGAATTATCAACTGTCCGACTTATCGGTTACCTTGACCTTATGAATGAAGGTGTAGTGTCAGCTCAATGACATTTGCGCCGGGAGACTCCTTGGTGGTCGTTAAGCCGTTCAAAACAGTTGCTTACAGAACTAAGAATTGGAGACCCTATCCCGGAAAGACCAAATATGCAGTAGGGGCTGATGCGGTTTGTCTTGGGGGTGGCAGATACACAATTCAAAGGGGACCTTTCAAGAGCGTTATTGATGGAATCATTTTGTCTGATGCCGAGGCTGCCGAATTTCTAGTCAAGAAAAATTAGACGGCAGAAACCCGGGCTCTTGGCTACGAACCTCGGCCGTTCCATCGCCGAGGGAGTGCGGCTACGTAGGGCCGGCCACCTCGTCGAACAGGCCACGAGCCGAGAGGAGGCGTTCTAGTGGGCAACTCCACCGAGAACGAACTCATCGCTC
>Ga0194115_10006873_pt1 | contig 11441 bp, 10 predicted proteins | sample TA2MahsurfametaG_3_FD_148656 | JGI IMG/M metagenome (GOLD analysis project Ga0194115, IMG submission 148656) | Freshwater microbial communities from Lake Tanganyika, Tanzania - TA2015002 Mahale S4 surface | ecosystem: Environmental > Aquatic > Freshwater > Lake | place: Tanzania: Lake... | reverse complement strand
AAATGTCGAAAGGGAGTTGCCTTAATACTATGTACAACAGACGACGGAGCGGTATAACCTGCTTTGGATGATGACACAGTGGTCGTGCCGTGTCTTCGGACTGACTGTGACGCCATGATGATGACGATGGCTGGTATCTCCCGTCGGAGTACAGGAAAAGCGTGTGGAATCGTATCTTCGGGTCTTACCGATGACGTGTTTAACTGTGTGCGGCGGACGGCGAACCGTTGATAAGATTCGACTACAAATCCGACTCATTGGACTATTCACTTTTCGGTTACCGCTCGTTTTGAAATGATCGTTCACACAGACGGCGAACAGACGGTTTTTGGGGTTCGTTGTTCGTTGTTCATCTCCAGGCCTCCCGATTGTGCCTTTCATCTATTTCCTCATTTCAGTTGACTCTTGCATACTGTGACTGAAGCTCACCGTCGACATGAGGTTCCTTCATCTCATCCGACCTGTCATGGTCGTCCTCCCCGAGGTTCAAAGTCCCGATCGTAAGGTACGGATATCTATCAGCATCAATTTTTCTGTTTGGTCATCATGGAGGGGAGCATTTCCCATCATTGGATTGAGAGCCGCACGATATCCCCTCCGTAGGTGCACGTAGAGACGTTACTGGCGTAACTCGTGACTCGACTGAGATGTGCCGATTGCCGATGACTGTTATGACTTTGAATGTATTGTTTCCTAACCCTCTCTGTTTGTACTTTAGATCCCCTTCCGTGAAAAGGTGCTATGGACTGCCATCACTCTTTTCATCTTTCTTGTCTGTTGTCAGATCCCGATTTACGGTGTTCAGTCGGCCAAGTCTTCTGATCCCTTCTACTGGATGAGAGTTATTTTGGCCTCCAACCGTGGAACGTTGATGGAACTGGGAATCAGTCCCATCGTTACTTCTGGTCTTGTCATGCAACTTCTTGCCGGATCCCGCATCATCGAAGTGGATTACAATGTCAAGGAAGATCGTGCTTTGTTTTCTGGCGCTCAGAAGCTCTTTGGAATTCTCATCACTACAGGGGAGGCCATCGCTTATGTTGTCAGTGGAATGTACGGAGATCTTGCATCCATCGGTGCTGGTAATGCTCTTTTGATTATTGCCCAGCTTTTCTGTGCCGGATTGATTGTCCTTACACTCGACGAACTCCTCCAGAAGGGGTATGGTCTTGGTTCAGGTATTTCTTTGTTTATCGCAACGAACATTTGTGAAAATATCGTTTGGAAGGCCTTTAGTCCGACCACTATCAACACCGGTCGTGGAACTGAGTTCGAGGGTGCCATTATTGCGCTATTCCACCTTCTTATTACCCGCAATGACAAAGTCCGCGCTCTTCGTGAGGCACTTTACCGTCAAAACTTGCCCAACTTGACCAACCTTTTGGCTACAGTCTTGATCTTCGTCATTGTCATTTACTTCCAAGGATGGCGTGTCGATCTTCCTGTCAAGTACCAAAAATACCGAGGACAACAAGGAACATACCCCATCAAGCTCTTCTACACCTCCAACATGCCCATCATCTTGCAAACCGCTCTTGTTTCCAACTTGTATTTCGTTTCGCAATTGCTTTACAACCGAGCCCCCACGAACATCTTGGTTCGTTTGCTCGGCAAGTGGCAAGAAGCCGAGGGTCGTGGACAAAAGATCCCTGTCGGAGGAATTGCCTATTACATCTCGCCTCCCTCCTCGTTCGCCGAGATCATCTACGATCCCTTTCACGCCGTCTTTTACTTGACCTTCATTTTGACTGCCTGTGCTCTTTTCAGTAAGACATGGATCGAAGTCTCTGGAGCGTCTGCTCGTGATGTTGCGAAGCAACTCCGTGATAACCAGATGGTCATGAAGGGACACCGTGATTCCGCCCTTATTCACGTCCTCAACCGATACATTCCGACAGCTGCTGCCTTCGGTGGAATGTGCATCGGAGCCCTTTCCGTCATTGCCGATTTCATGGGTGCAATTGGTACAGGTACCGGTATTTTGTTGTCGGTCACCATTATCTTCCAGTTCTACGAAGCCTTTGTTAAGGAGCAAAGAGAAGGAATGGGTGCCTTTGGTTTCTAATGGTTTTGGAAGACTACAACACTAAGAGGATGAGGAGTGTACTAATAGAGGATACGATGCCGAATTTGTCATGAGAGTCAAGCGAGAAACACGGTTGCGTCAAACAAGTAGCGTTTGAAGTGTCGAGGTCGGTCATGTACGTGGCTGGCAATTGGTCGTCGCTGCTGTGATTTTTCTTTCACACGCAGCCGCGCCATTGCTCCTAGCAGGCGATCGAAACGACGAAGCATGGAAGCCATCGGCATAACGCCGCCATCGTCAGTTTCATCGGTTTGTTTTCTCGTGTCTTTTTCTGCATCGCGATGCTCTGTTGGTTGCCATCCTTACTCTAAGCTGTTATAGTCGAAAGGTTAATCTAGACTTATTATTATTGGGATTTTTTCTTTGCTATGACTACCGTAAGGTTATTTGTTGTAGATGGAAAATTACGCGCGTTCACGGAGAGAAGCTATGGTCGAATCAGTCGGAACATACGCGACGACGAGAAAACATCCAATCCACGCACGACACCTTCTCTGTCGGTCCGAGTCAGTCTCTATTGTCAACATTCGTTTCCCCAGACGACACGAGCGATGCCTCATGATCACTTGATGGAAGTAAATGAACACCGAATGGCGACGACGACGACGTCTTGTATCGACTGCAATCTCCATCCTCGCTGTCCTCTGCAAAGCCGCTAAAGTGGATTCTATGGCGCCAATGCCCCGCCCGGTGGTAAAGCATCGCATCGAATTGTTCTTCAAAGATCCCAAAGAGCTAAAAGAACGCCTGCACTTCTTACATTCTCATGGATTCTCGGCATATAATTTGGTAAACAAGAACAAAAAGGATACGGTAGAAGAATGGGTCAAATGTATTCACCGTGAGATCCCGGATGCACATATCTGTGCTCACTATTCACTCAAATACAACAAGGTAGCACGCAGGGGCGTGGACGAACACGAGGCCAAACTTCAAGACTTTGTTTCAAAGACGCAAGCCCAGGAGATTCTAATGATTTCCGGAAGTGGAAAAGATACGGCCTGGAACACAGTCATAGCGTTGGACGTCTGCCAACGGTTTGACACGAAGATTTCTGTTGCATACAATCCGTACTTTCCTGATCTCACTGATCAGGAACTTGAAGATCAACGACTCTCACAGAAGATCAGTGTAGGAGGCGTGACAAAGGTCTATCTTCAATTCGGGACCAATCTAGATCGTTTGAAGAGTGCCCTGGAAGAATTACGCAATCGGAATGTGACTGTAGCTGGGTCACTTTTTTTGCCTACCAAGCAATTGATTGCACAACAAAAGTTTCGTCCATGGAACGGTGTTTTCCTAAGTCCTGAGTTTCTATCAAGCCCAGAGAATGCGAAATCTATTGTCGTTGAAATGATGAAATTGTATTTGCAGTTCAATGTTGAAATGCTATGGGAGGCTCCGGGTATCAGGACAGAGAAGGACTTACAGGTCGTATTCGATCTTGTTGAAGCGGTATTAGGTCATCAACGGGGTGAAGAAAGTGAGATAGATCGACGGTTGGGCTTGGTCAGTACGATCAAAGCTCAGGACAAACTAGCCGGACCAGGCCCAACGAAACGTCCAAAAACGATAGAAAACGTACTTTGAGGTTTATGAGAAGAACGACGGGAAGATAGTTCGTATGGCCTAGCCTATGGTTGGATGTGTACTACTGTGATACCTACGAGAGTAATAGTAGTCGAGACGAATGGTAAGCCCGAAGAGAGTTATTTTTCTACGCCAATTCCCTCGGCGCCTCTTCGCGATCCGGGAGAAGCAATAAAACTGTCTTCGTTCTATTCGACTGTGACGGTAGAGGATGTTAGGATCGCTTTCGTAGATCATCTAGTCGACAAGAGAGGTTCGGATACGGTACTGCTATTTTCCAAAGATTCCCTCCATCACACAGGAACTAACTTGCCGGCTGGCTCGAACTAGGCGGAAGGTGCATCCGTTGAGTTTTCCCGCGCCTCCCCATCAGTCGGATTCGCCATCGCTAGGCGCTTGGAGTCCGTTGTGTTCGCGCCGATCACTGGAGAGTCCTCCGGGCATGCGTTGGAATCCAAGCACTGCAGTCGCAATCTCCCACCGCGGCAAGACAAATTAACGGTTTTGTCACGGGGACGAAACCAAGGTATGGAAGAGAGAATGTGACGATCCAAGGCCCAAGGCATTCCCATCGACACACGTGTGATTTATAGCGACCATAGCACCTGGAGGTCTATTACTACTGCGGCTCGACCCTTAGGCTGTGCGGAAAAACGGGAGGAAAAAAAGATGGCGTCACCACAAGGTGCATCACAATCTGATATAGCGAGGAAGGATTACGATTACTACATAGCGAAATATGGAGGGGGAAATTCCCTATCATTGGCGACGGCAAATATTCCACCCCCCGTACGTAGTCCGCATTCCAGAGGAATCATGCCGATGGTACCCGTCATGGAACAGGTACCGATGCGTATGCCTCCTCGACCACCAGGTTCGGCCGAAAAGAATGGATCCTCACAGGATGATGACGACGACAAGTTAGATAACGACGAAGCCCTCCTGGATCTAGCGCAGCTGGAAGAATTACATCACGAGGCGGAAAGAATGAAGGCACTGGGTAACAAACATATGGCGGCCCAGGTATGTTCCGATACAGTCTTAACATGATGTTTTGGGTTGATTTTGGAGAGTATCTTACTGCGTGTACCTCTGATTTAGGAATATACAAGAGCGTACAATGCATATTCGGCCGCTTTGCAACTGTCGCCAGTAGGACCATCGTCACACGTGTTTCTGTCGAATAGATCGGCTGCTTTGCTATCCTTGAAGCGATATTCGGCGGCCGCAACCGATGCAAAGCGTGCCATTGCATTGGCACCGACCTTTGGTAAGGCCCATGCACGTCTGGGTCAAGCACTGTATTTTCTGAAGGATTATGAGGGGGCTGTCGCAGCATACGAGGATGCGATTCATTATGAACCAGACAATTCCATCACAAAGACCTATCTCGAAAAAGCGAAGAGCAAGGCAGATCGACAGAAGGAAAAGTTAACTCGAGCAGCGCGAGGCGAAGAGGTATCAGTGTTGACAGAGAACTCAAACGCTCAGGGGACGTTGGTCAATAGTGTGGCGACAGATCCTGAGGCTCAGGCTGCTGTAGTAAAGACAATGGGTTTCCGTGGACAGTCGAACGCGATGGCTAAGGCAGTTGGCACCGGTTTGAATCAGGCGACAAGCCTAGACACAACGGACGAGGACCCCGACTTTGACGAGGCACTGAGAATCCAAGAACGAGCAAATCGCTATCTTGCCAACAAAAGCTACAAATACGCTGTTGAAGAGTATACGGCAGCCTTGTTTCTGGTCCCGGATGATTACAACTTGTCTCCTGATCTACATCTTGGGCGAGCCCACGCGTTGAATGGAAGTCGAAGACACGAGAGCGCGAAAATTGACGCCACCTTGGCCCTGCGAATCAAACCATCCCCAGAGGCCTTTTCAACATTAGCAAAATCGTTGTTTTACATGAAGGACTACTCTGGTGCCATCGAGAACTTTGGCAAGTGTAAGGATATGCTCCCAGAAGGCGAATCATTGAGTATGTTTGATCGAGCGTATCTACAAAAGTCCGAGGCTGCGTTGCAGGAAGCGTTAAATGGCGATAATGCAGGAGCGTCGCGGATGTCACTTTCAAACTCGTCGCCACCAATTCCAAAGTTACCACCGCCACGTTTTGTGCCACGGGAAGAAGCACTGAGTCGTACTCCCAATATCCCGTCAATGCCAAAAAGTTGGCCTCAACAGTCCCCTCGTGATTCCAAAACATTACAATGTGGAATGGAGCGTGAAGTTCTTTTTGTGTCCGAGGCGCTAGGTATCAAGTTAAATCGAGGACCAGATGGAATCGTGCGAGTTATAGAGGTCTCACCGGCAATCCCTGGTTCCGCAATCGAGAGAGAAGGAGCGATTTACGCCGGTGATGTAATACGTGAGGTCGCCGGTGTAGATCTTCGTCGTCCCATTACAAACATCATGTGGGGTGATACTGTTGCATTTATCAAGATGGCACCTCGACCGATTGTGATTGTTGTGGCGGAAGAGCTTTCACCACCTCCGCCTACCATCCCGCAACAGCGTCGGGCCGCTGCAGCTAATGCGCTGGAGCCAGATTCAGCAGTGAAGCAGCAACAGCAACAGCAAATCCCATCCAAGTCAGGGGATGAAGGAGTGAAAGGTATTCTGAGAGGTAAAACTCGACGCTCATTTTGATGTATCCAATGAGACCTTGATTAGTCCGTAGCCTAAGTAGACCATTTTTTCTCGTATTACCCTTTTCTCCTATTCAAGAGATCTCTCCTCCTCCGCATCCCGAAACCTCTTCAATCTCATCTTTGTCTCATTCCGGGTATAGTCCCGATACTTGTAAAGGGTAAAGGTACGTTCACCGGTTAGGTCTATTCCATCAAACCGTATTCGTATCATAGGTACTGTACGTCACCAACCCCCGAATGAAACTGACAGTTGAATACGCGAATACTGATCAACCCCTTACAGGTTTCGATAAGATCTAAAATGACTCTATTCACTTGGCTCTTAGGGGTCCTCCGTCTTTTCTTTACTTTGATACATACAGTGGGAAAAGCAAAGCTCGCCCAAGCCACGGGTATCATATCTCTAGAGAGAGGGACAAGTCTGGCACAGTTACTCGTTGCGAACGGAATCCATCGACAGTCTCCATTTGAACACTACATCCTAGAAAAATCCATATCATCATGACGACAACACCGGTTGAGGATGTGGACGGGGTGGTAGAGGAGACAGAGGATTGTAGTACACAACAAGCGTCTTCACCAGCGCCAGCGCCAGCACCACCACCCATCGAAAAGGATGAATCTACGAACGAGGAGGATAACAACTCACAGTCACCACTACCACGACCATCTGAGGATTTTGTAGAAATTCAAGAAACTTCTGATTTTGTTGCCGAAAATGAGACAAAGACGACAAAAGACGACGACGAGGGAGGAATGAAACCGAATGATTCCCAAGTGGAAGATACTGAGATCATTCATGACGTCCCGGTGGTAGAAGCTACGCCTAACGAATCCCATAATGATGAAGAAGAAAACGAGATCCAGTCCGACTCAGTGACGCCAATATCAAATGAATCGGAACGTCTTGGAAAGGAGGTATTCTTTTCTCAAGGGAGTATGGAACAAAAAAATTACAGTGATTGGGATAATTTGAGATGGATGTCCTATTCAGGATGTAGACAGATTGCCTATGTCGGATCGGTATATCGGTTCATCCAAGGCCGACGGACATTATTTTGGTCAGGGGATCAATATTTGGAACGGATATTCGTCGTCTATACGGAACCACATTTAATTCTGATTCTCCGTCCCTTACGTGATGTCAATGAAACACATGAAATTTTAAATCTTCCACCCGGTTCAACAACAACCAAAGACAACGAAGAAGATGTCAATGACGTTATGAAGTCATATCTTATCGTCGAATCGGTGATTGATCCAAACACATGTAAATTGAAACTTTCTCCACTCACGACGGTGACAGTTTCAGTACCTACCGATATATCGATAGATGATTATCGTCGTCGATCATGTTTTGAATTGGTCACTCCGACGGAGAATATTATTTTATCAGCCGTAAGTCTCCGGAAGGGAGCAGAACGTGCATTATCATCCTTTAATGATGCTGGTGCCTTCTTAGAGACGACACGGATAGAACATATCCTACAGGAAACGATTTGTGATGCACACCGTCCCGAACAGGGTATTACAGATTTATCATGGAAACATCAAATTATTTTGGGGACACTTCATTCCTATGTCGTCCTTGGAAATCAAACTGCCTTACAGGCGGCGTTGGCCAACGCCACATCAACTTCTTCGTCTGATCCCCAATCAGAATATGTCGATCCTAGAATTATTGATGCGAAAGATGAATGTGGTAGGACACCACTTCACTATGCCTGTTCCTCTCGTTTTACATCCGCTGTTTCAGCTCTTGTCAAGGCAGGTGCGAATGTCGACCTCCGGATTGAACCAGATAATATGACAGCCTGCCATTTGGCAGCATTGAATTTGGATAGTCAAAGTCTCAAGGTCATTCTTTCGGTGAATAGAAGACCTGGAGTCATCGATAGTTGGGGCCGTACACCGATGTATTTGGCAATTATGGATGGACATTCGATTGGTGGGACGAAGGATCTTGAAGCATGGGATCGATGCATTTCTGTTCTGGAAGAGTATGGTGCATCGATTGATCCTCCCATGGGACTACCACATCCTGTATGCTCACTGGCAAGGACGTGGAGTCATGGAGAATTGGAGACCTTGATGAGACACGTCGCTTCTACGTACCCCATTGCGACTCCAGACATGAACGACAGACGAAGAGTCGGGATCTCAATCAGTGCGTTGTTTCAGTATCCTATTCATTCTTCTTTAATCGCCCTACGACGGGCACTGGCTGATGACCAGAGCCCCACCGTCATCGCCTCAACCGAACGAGAAGTTAGTAGGTAAGTAGAACGAGAATCATTCCGTGTGGCTTCCCTCGAAAAACACTCACCGGACGGGTGAATCCTCCTCCTGAGCAGGACACTGGAGATTCTTTTCAGTTGTGGCTTTGAACCGAATGAACGAGTGGAAGGTATTATCGAGATCTTTGATGGAATGGACGACCTAGTGGCACATATTGGTTTCGCTCCGACGCAGATTCTTGCCGCGGCAGCCCTAGATGCCATGAAGCAGAGAGGAACACTCGGTGACGCACGGTACCTGACAATTATGAAGATCATATCCGGAGTCATGTGTACCCTCGTCAGTCATGGTGGTCGATTGAGTTTGGATCCACCCCAGTCGAAGCGGCCAAAGGAAGGTGAATCGAGTTGTATTTCACGTGATTCACTTGCCAGAAATCATGACGGCGAAAACCATTTCATGTCGCATGATCCGTCTTTACTGAAATTACATGACAACAAGAAGTTGATAGAACTTCTTGGCGCCGTCCGACTCAAGTCGGCAGAGAATTCTTGGAATGACTTGAGGAGTATCACGACGGTAGATGGTGTATTCTCGTTCCATACTGACAAACTTGCCATTCAGAATTCAGAAGCTCCTGGAGGGAGTGATGTCAAATCTTGTTCGATTTGCTGGGTGGTATTTGGAACTATTACGAATCGCAAGCACCGATGTAGAATATCTCGTCGTCATGTATGTAACGATTGCTCAACAAAATCCATTTCCGATGGGAAGGAAGATCATCGTGTCAGCGATGGACAATTCCTTTTGGGGCGTTACCATGTCATCAAGTCGTCGAAACCTCGCAAGGTCGTCATTCCACAAAAACAACCGTCGGCGAAAACGACGAAGGCAATACATTCTTCCGGTCTTGCAAGATTGGAAGCTCAAGAATCGACCAATCGTGTTTCTCTATTCGGAAGTGTAATGAGTACTATGACGAAAGCTGTTTTTGGGGAAGATGAGGAACAGCAACAGCAGCAGAACGGAACAACAAATCATTCCCATGCTGCAGAATCCATTGGGGGACTAAATCAAAGTTTGAACCAAACACGAAATCTTTTGAATGAAAGAGGTGATAAGCTCAATACTCTTGCAGACAAGTCTGACCGCCTAGTGAATGCCAGTAAGGACTTTGCAAATATGGCCAAGGAATTGAACCGTCAGACTCAAGGTGGATTTTTCTGGTAGTAGAGATCTATCCCTCCTTTGCTGTACCGGTTTCTGATACAGTAGTAAAGGTGTAAAGGTTCCGTGTTGGTTAAAAAAATTCTGAGGGTGTGTGTTATGGATAGGAGAGTTCCGTGGGCATAGTAGGAATGAAATAGCCCGCGGCGCACTGAAAGAAATGGCGTCGCGAAGATTTTCTATTAGAGACGTTTCTTTGCCCTAGCATACATGATAGTCACCAACTATGGATGTATAGATGGTATGTCATGATTGTACAATCCTTGGATGTGTTCCGTGGCACTGTGATGTAACAGCACCTATAAGGGATATCATGGCAGCAGCAATCCGTCAGGTTATCTACTATTGCACCCATATACATACTATTTCTCAAAAATGATTGGAGATACATACGCTTTCTGTAGGATACATATACATCATGGACAAAGAATATTATTACGTATGACATCAACCGATATATGACGGAAAGATACATAAGAACGTGAAGTCTCATCATGTGTTCGACCAAGTGGAAGACCCGGATCTTTCACGTCATCACCCCCCTCCGAAAAACCTGCGTTGTTCGGATGCCAACCCCTTCGGAAAACACGAAGCGGGAAAACAGCTGTTCGCCGTATTGTGACACAGAGATCATCATCATTGTTGTCCGAAATTGCAGAACAAGCAATCTAGAGAAAGAATTCTTCCACCGTATTACCTCTTTCGTGCAACATGAACAAACTTATCACCTTATTGGTCTTATCCTTGTTGGGATGTGCCTCGTCGTTCTCAACGAGTCCGGTCAGAGTAGTAGTAAATGGAGGAACAACGACGAGGAGTACTTCTTCAAGACTCTATTCCACACAACGGAATGAAGATTTCCCCCCCGATGGACAAGAGGAATATACAGGGAGTGTCGATTGGGATGCCGAATGGAAAAAGGTCGTCGCGAATGAGGGGAAGACATCATCATCGAAGATAGATCGACCAGGAAAGGATTTTTACAAGTCTGAAGCTGAGATTGCTGCCATCAAGGCAGCGAATAAGGCCGCAGAAAAGGCAACAGAAGCCAGTCGGTCAGTCGCTAATATGACACCCGATATCCGATCGTTATCGGGAGATTGGAAGGTACGTGGAGACTTGGAAAACTTGTTTAGGTCATGACGTGATACCATCAAGACTTATCCTACTTGACTTATTCTTTGAAAATCTTGCTCTCGACGGTTTCTCATCACATGCTACGGTAGTTCTGGATTGGTATTCTGGTCGTTGTCAGTGTTGGTTTGTCACTGCTGTCAGCACCACCCTCTGAAATGGTCCCTCCCAGTAATGGATCTTACTATATCTAGAGTTGCTCCGAAGTTTAAACAAAAACAACAGGTTTGTTTCGATAACTCTTCCTTTTTTATATCGCATTAATGTATATGGAATTTGTCTTTACCCTGCGGGGGGGTAACGCTCTTTTGAATCCCCGAAAAATAGGTTTATTTAAAGAAAATGGACATCCCAATATGATGCGACAATCAAAACATCTAGTCGGCATTCTTCGTCAATCAAAGTAAGGTCAACCATTTATTTCCATCGACTGGAACCTTTTTCGTTTCGGTAGGGACGGCAACTTTCTCTCTCGCGCGAGGTTTCTCCCTGTTACACTTATAGGATTGGGA
>Ga0194115_10006866_pt1 | contig 11453 bp, 9 predicted proteins | sample TA2MahsurfametaG_3_FD_148656 | JGI IMG/M metagenome (GOLD analysis project Ga0194115, IMG submission 148656) | Freshwater microbial communities from Lake Tanganyika, Tanzania - TA2015002 Mahale S4 surface | ecosystem: Environmental > Aquatic > Freshwater > Lake | place: Tanzania: Lake Tanganyika... | reverse complement strand
AAGACGACTCAAGACCTACGACACATACCTACGAGTCAACCAAGGCAGGAAGGAGTACGAGTCATTTCAACAGAATCTATCCTAGACTCTTCGAAGCAGTGGATCCCAAACCACAAAACTCGAACCTTATCTTACGACCCAGGAGGAGTTGTCAGGCTTACCACCGAGCTGAGAAAATTGCTCTTTACTTGGCATAGAGGATATCATAATGCCCAGGCCGATACAAAAGAGTCAGAATGGTAGAACTGTCTTGTGACCCAAATGAATGCATTGTGAGTCCACTTCCACCTTGTACTTTGGGGATAAATGATCGACCATCCAGGTATTCGATCTGGACATGGACCTGAAAGGCCTCGGCAAGAGCAAGGACCTGTACCATACTACATTCCTTCCCCATGGGCTCAATTTGTTGTGTGCAAAAGGTGGCAATATCGTAGTATCCCTCTTCTAGGAAGGGTTCGAACCGAGCAGGATCTGCCTTGAGAAAGGTAGCAGTCAATACTCGAAGGTACCAAGTACAGTAATCGCTGGTGGAATTTTCTTCTATCAATTCCTTGTGCATGGATTCATGCGTCGTCAATCCTTCCAAGAAATCGACGAAACTTTCAAAAAACACTTCAATCGCCATCTCATCATATCCACCAACTGATGTGACGAAGGCCATAGAATCCTTGACTGTTTGTTCGAGGATATATGGATATATGCGGCGGGTTTGTTGTGGGGAAGTTGGAATTGTGATCCAAGGGTACAAAAGTTAGGCAGAGATTAGCTGTCGTATGTGCCAATGTTGTTCCACTTTCTGCAGACGACACTGTCGCTATCACCATCATACATACCATATTGAATGATACGTGATTTCTCTACGGAACTTTCAAGTACCGTCTCACACAGAGCATACAGGAAGGATCGATAGTAGCAATTCCCATCTCCACGAGTTTTCCGAATCTTTGAATACTTGGCAGCAAGTTCGTCAATACCCAAGACGAAATACTTGGTAGCGTCATGACCACCATCACTTTTGTTGGTACCGGTATCATCACTACAATAGTGACTTCTGAGAGAGGAAACATCCATCAACTCAGACGTCAAGGGTTGACTCTGTCTGATGTCATTTTCAATTGCCTCCAGTTGTGCTTGAGTCTGTTGGAAGGCTGTGTGGTGGTCTTCATCACAGTGAATGATGCTACCGGTAGTAGCAACGGCGCTATCACCATCTTCATCGTTCATTTCGAAGGGATCGGGTGACAGTGAATAGGAATTCGAATTCGAGCGAGATCTTGCAATGCGACTGTGGTACAGCTCCTTGATGTGATACTGGTGACTGGTGAGCTACGACGGTATGCATGTGAAAGTGAACCGCATTGTGTGCGGTACCTCCGTGGTCGTGGTCATCCATGAACTTTGCGGAAGCTGGCGAAGAACCCGAAAGATCCGATATGACAGTGATACACTGTGGTACCATATCACTGTCATACATATCCTACATATTCATGACTGTGATGGTCGAAGCATAGGTGAACACATACATAGTCACGGCTTCGCGGGCCACGCATTGGTTACACCGTATATAGTACCATAGATACCACGTCTTACGTATGCATATGCCATCGACGACAGTTGCGAGTCGCGACAGTCGAAAAGAACTCCGCTTGGACCAGAACATATGGCCTTGGCCCTCACTGTCCTTGCATCCCGACATGACTATAACATCTCGTGTAGGATTCGAGCATGTCTCAGCAAGCAATACCACGGATTGCTGTCGTTGGTGGTGGAATTGCGGGAACACTGTGTAGTCTAGTGTTGAAGAATCGTGGCCTAACGCCGGTCCTTATTGATCAAGCTGTTGGGGGACGGACCAATGCAAGCTCAGATGGATCCAACGCAGGAGGTTCAGGAGGTTTGGGAGGTCGAATGAGAGGAATCGGTGCCCAGTTTTTGCGAGCAAGTGATCCTCGCCTCCAGGCTGTCATGGCAATGTTGGCACATTCCAATCTCATTCAACCCTGGAAAGGAAGATTTGGGATGTTGGGAAGTCAACGGGGAGGTTTTCTACCAGCAAACATTGTCACATCGCGGACTGGAAGTACGGCTGGCGGGATTCTGGGTCTGACTCGTGCCGAACCAGAATCATCAACATCAACACAGGCAGAAACAATAAATTCTGCCACTGATTCGGGGGATTTCTGTCAATTCGTACAAAGCTCATCCTATCCAACATATGTCGGGGTTCCGTCGATGCAGGATCTATGTCCCCAAATCGCCTCGTGGACGGATATATCTACTATTGGAGGCACAAAGGTTATGGGGGCATCCATGGCATCCGGAGGTGGATGGATACTTGAATTGAAGCAGCAAAACTCCGTGAATACTTTCCAACAACATTTCGATGCGATGGTTCTAGCTATTCACAACCCGCTACTGGCCAGTTCCATCGTGCAGGATATCGTAGACGCCGAACTTCGAGCAGGAAGCTTCAAGTCCATTGAGGATGCAATCGAACAAAGGATCCCTGGCGATAACTTGCCGTTGGTACTTAAGCGACTCACAACTCTGTCAACTCACTTGAAAGAGGTTAGGAACGAAGGACGAAGGCCACTATACTCTATTCAGGCGACATATCCCTCTGGCTTCTCCAAAAGCATACCCTTTGATGCTGTGAGTATCCCCGGTTCTCGGCTATTACAGTTTTTGGCAAATGAAGGATCCAAGCCAGGAAGCGGATCCCAGGATGATGGTGACGTATGGACAGGAATTTCGACGTCTGAGTTGGCGTCATACGTTCTGGACGATAACGCCAAGGACGATGACGAGAAACGGGAACATGTACAAAAAATTTTGACTACTGAAATTGAGACCCTAATGAGTCAATACTTTGGACATGATGACTCCAAAGTACCGTTACCATCGTCGGTCTCAGTGAAAGCATGGAGGGCGGGAATTTGTGGAAAAGGCCTGGAACTTGAAGAAGATTCCATAACGCTCTCCAGCTGGAGGTTAGGCATCTGCGGGGACTTCATTCGGCGACAAACCGCATATCCGACACCATGGGAAGCTTCTGCTCTCAGTGGTCTTGAGGCCGGCGAACGCATGTCTTCAATATTCCTGTAGTTATCTGTAGGCAAGTGCTGCTACACGAGTCCCAAACGCAAGGGTGTTGGTAGATCCTTTGGGTAGTTTTCCAGATAGGTCTTCAATCTGCAGGGTACAATTGTCTAGCAGTTGTCCCGATGGTGAATACCAAAGAATTCGTCCATGATTGCGGCATATCACTAGTAGTGATGAAGGGCCAATCACGAATTCACTATCCGGCAGACTTTACCGCCACGGAACGAGTCAATCCACGAGGACGCCCGAGCCTTCAGAGCTCCACGGTCCACGGCATGCTCGACTGAAGCTTGGTGGCAACTCCAAACGAATCTGATCTGTTTGGGTTTCGCTCGCATAGATCTCGTTTCGGTATTCAAATAACATACTAATCGAGGGATACTATTTTGGGTAGATCCCCGAGCCAGTCTTCGGGTGCAACTTCAAGAGGAGTTCCACATCGGCAGCATGCCGTTGACAAAACTTGAGATGTTGAATTGCGAATCACTAGAGCGCGCGCCATGGAAGAATCGCAAATCATGCCGATGATTCTTTTTCCTAGACCAGGAGCCCATCCCCCCCAACAAGAAGCTCCCTCACGCTGGCGGATTTACAAAAAATGCAAAAATCCTAGAGCTTAGCGATCAGCCTCACTCAATCGTGCTGAGCTCCCGTACGCCTAGCTATTCGCCAAAACCTTCTTTCTTCAGTTGCTCGTAAAGCTCTCGGTAGTCTACCTGCCTTCGGGCTCGCTTCCTTGATCCTCCTTCGTCCCTACCAGGAGAATTACCGTACAAAAGTTCGCGAGACTGGGTTTCTGCCAACCGTATCTTTTCAATCTTTTGTTGCCGCTTCCTTTCACGCTCTTCGATCAGATGCTTTTCAAACTGGCTCTCCCATTCGCAATCTTGCGCGTCGTATAACTCCCTAGACCGCCCGCCGTCTACCAATGCTCGTACATGTGAAGCCGCCGATCGAGCGAATGGGCTCACAATACCACCATGAATCTTGTATCCTCCCTCCAAGACGCTAATGATACGTCCGTTGCAGCATGTATTGGCGATTCGGATGAGCTGCTCGGTCACCCATTCGTAATCATCTTCTACCATTCCAACGTAGCCGAAGTTCATGGAATCTCTCTTGTGCGCGTCAAATCCTGCACTGATGAAGATAATATCTGGTTCGAAATCCCGAAGAGCCGGTAGAATTTGCTTTCGATATGCGTCGCGTACTTCGAGGCGTTGCGTTCCTGGTATGGCGTCTCGACCTGGAAGCGAAAATCCACAGTTCAAGATCTTGCAGCAGTTTGATTTGGCATCTTCTCCCATCCGAGTCCATGTCTGACTAAGCAAAAAATCGGTCAAATTCGGAGTGTCCAACACCGATGGACTCGATATGGAGTCAGAGATATGACTTTCTCCAGATGCAGGATAGAACCATCCTGCCTGTGGCGCGTCGACAAACTCGAGGCCACGGGGACCATATCCATGGACCGACGCAAAGAAAACATTATGGACATCCGTTTCGTCAAGCCATGGACGATATTTAGGAGCACCAAGCTCACCAACCGCGAATGGTGTCTTAATCACAGTCTTCTCGACTGACGGTACCAGTTGGCGAACGATTTCTTCCGTACCATTGCCGTGATGGACGTCAAAGTCGACAATCGCTACCTTCTTTATGCCTTCGTTCCTATACATGGATCTGGCATAGGCGGCTCCGATGGCAACATTGTTGAGAAAGCAGAAGCCGTGCGAGCCGCCTTCCGGATCATTTGCGCAGCGAACAATGCCTCTCGGACCAGCGTGGTGGCCCGGTGGTCGGACAGCACAAAATGAATTTCTGAAGTCACCGGACATTACACGATCAACCGCTTCACAAACGCTCCCGGCTGCGCGAAGCGCAGATTCGAACGTCCAACGAGACATTGTTGTGTCGGCATCAAGGTGGGCCAAAGCAGACGGATGATCTGGGATCGAAGAGCAGATTTGACTTATCGATTCGACGTAGCTGTACTCGTGGCACTAGAGTAGAGTGAAGCATTCGACTGTGAGGGGAGCGATACCACGTGGGGCGGACACGAAAAACGAACACGACGTACCTTCAAAACGTCTACCATTGCTGCCCTTCGCGCCTCGTTTTCCCAAGCGCATGGGCTGAACTCTCCGGTTCGAAGAATACCCGATTCCTGGTCAACAAGTACTGTCAACCTTCGGATATTCTCCGGCGGGGGTTCGTCGTGTGGATTACGTTTGATTGGTGGGCACGTGCGATGGAGGATGCATAATTCATGGGTCATTAACAAAGTCGACGAATCTGGGTCTACAATGAGGTCCCTAGGGGGGGCTATATTCCCAGACGATGGCGGGCCCCCTAGCGTCTCCATCAGATCTGGTGGAATAAGCATACCGCGCTTGTGAGCCAGCTGTCCTGGAGTGTACCCTCGGCGATCCGGCAGGTCGAGGCTAGCTCCAGCTTGCTGGAGCAGCCTGACAGCATTCCAGTTCCCCCTTGCACAAGCTACATGCAATGGTGTTTGACCCACGGAGTTGGTGGCATCGATTTCTATACCAGGAGTCCGCAAAAGAATCGCAGTCACATGGATTTCATTCCCAGGCGCCAGATTTGCGGTTGTGGAGGTTGGTCCATGTTTTCCCACTGATGCTTCAGCGAATCCTGCTATTCTCGGATGACAGGGTGCAACAGCTGTGGAACGACCCCCATGGAGGGGCGCGAAATCAAACTTTGCGGCTACATGTAGGGCTCGTCCCTGTGTCCGGTCCGCCCTGAGGTTCAACGTGGAGGAGCCGATCTCGCTTGACAAGATATACTCCACAATTTTCGGCAAGTTGTGCATCGACGCAAGGTACAGCGGCGTATGAAGTGCTTCATCCTTCGCAGCCAGGTCTGCGCCATTCTCATTCAGAAGGACGACACAATCGTACGCAAATTGTGCGTGCTTGGGTATTGATCCAATGCTGATAGCTGTGTGTATTGGGGGACTTCCATCGCTCTTCTTGTGGACAGATGCTCCCATTTGGATGAGCAGCCTCACGTGCTCCAATTTTCGCGCGTGGATGGCCACATGTACGGCCGTATTTTCCTCGTTGTCTCGCTCATTGACGTTGTATGGACAAGCATATCTCTGACCTGTTCCTTTCTTGTCTCCTTCCACGAATTTTTCTGGACTGTCCATGGCACTATTGTCGTCATCGTCCGTCTTTGTTTCCCCTCCAGATGGACTGACTCTCATCGGAATGGAGCCTTCTACTGCCTCTGTCGTGATCTTCTTGGCCGGAAGTGTATCACCGGGAAGATCTGTTGAATCCTTGTCCCCAGTCAATGGAAGCTTCGACGCGACAGGCTGCGGTGAGTGACCAATTGCAGCCGCGTGAGCAGCAGCGGCGGAATCGTTGTCATCCGATGAAGATTCCCCTTCCTCCGCAGCCCGAGGTCCATCTTCCTCATCGGAACTCCCGTCATCCTCCTCTGGAACACAGATTAACCTCTGAAAAAAGTCAACACGGTGAGACTATTCCGTGGTTCGTAGACAAACAAAAAAATGAACCGCATGTGTCTGTCCGTCATCCCGTAGACATCTCCGGACCCTTACACATTCAATCCTCGAAAAAGTGGCTTTCCTTGACGATCACCACCCGACTTACAGTCAGAGCCTCAATATCCTCGTACTGACAACAGTCATGAACTGGGTATCTCTTGAAGGCCTCGTGAGAATCACCAAACGCGTATTCGTCGTCCTCCGAGGACTCGTCGGTCATGGTCAACACAACGGTGTTGATTTCTATCCTCCGCCCTGAGACGCTAAAATATTCGACAGCCTTAAATCGGGTCGAGCGAGGTGGCCGATACCCCGACGTCGAGAGAAAATATTTGTAGTTGGGCTTTCGGCCAATCAGAGCGCCGCATAAGGCAGGCCTGCAATTGGGCGGTATCTCGAAAAATGAGCAAAAGTGATTGGAATTCTGGGGATGTTCGAGTGCGTTGGATCTTTGGGCTTGAGTGGCGAGGAACGAAGTCACTCGATACCGGGGTTGGTATTGTTTTTGTGTTCATGCTATACAGTGCAGTTCCTATCGTTGGCGGCGGGCGCGCCAATAAGCTCCTGAATACCGTGAGGAGAACAGATGACGTGTTCGGGCGCGTCCTCGACGAGCAAGCGCACCCCGCGCCGGTCGAATCATTGCCGTTAATGTTGTTGGCCACAAAATCAAATCAACGACTATTCCACCCGTTCGACGTTGTCGTTGCAAACACCCGGTTCAGATCGTCGTGACACACCTCGTGCCCGTCAGAAAGGTTACCGGTCCCATCTTACCATATCGATAGCTGATCATTCAGAATATGGATTTCAATAAGGAAAATGAAGCCCACGAGGCAATTACTGTCGCCATCCGGATGCGGCCCCTGGCAAAAAATGAATGCGATAACCAACGTGTCTGGAAGGTGCTTCCCAAGTATAACTCAATAACTCAAACTACGAGCGCCGGAAAACCATTGAGTGAGCGAATCACGGGACGTACGTACTTTGCTTTTGACAAAGTCTTCGATGAAAACGTCCCTACTGATGAAGTGTACAACGACGTTGCGAAGGGGGTTGTTTCGGCGGTCGTCAACGGATTAAACGGGACCATTTTCGCCTACGGACAGACCTCAAGTGGGAAGACATACACAATGCAAGGATCTGGTTCGATACAGGAGGGAGCATGCACTGCGGGTGGTATTGTTCATATGGCTGCCCGTGACATTTTTTCGATCATCGAGTCCCAATCGGATCGAATGTTTCTCGTTCGTGCTAGCTTTTTGGAGATTTACAACGAAGAAGTCCGCGACCTACTGTCGAGCTCTGGTAGCACCCTGCCGATTCGGGAGGATCCTCGCCGGGGTGTTTTTGTACAGTCGCAGGAAGAAATGGCTGCTGATTTCAATGGTTTGCTTACACTACTGTTCCAGGGAGAAAAATCTCGTCAGGTCGCATCAACTGGAATGAACGAAAGATCCTCCCGAAGTCACACCATCTTCCGAATCACGATCGAAAGTCGCGAAAACGAAGATGATGTCAATAACGAAGGCTCGGATGGCGCCGTCCGTATCTCCACTCTCAATCTTGTGGATCTTGCGGGTTCAGAAAGTGTTCGCCACACTGGCGCCACCGGTGACCGTCAAAAAGAAGGAGGGATGATCAATCAGAGGTGAGAGTGTCCGTTCCTGAAGTACCATGATTTTTGTATGGTTAAGACTGACCTTGATTGTTGCCAGCCTTTTGACTCTGTCACGAGTAATTGTTGCCCTTGGGCAGCCGAATCCCATTCACGTCAATTTTCGTGACTCCAAGCTAACAAGAATTTTGCAGCCATCTCTTTCGGGGAATGCTAGAATGGCAGTTATCTGTTGTGCTACTCCATCAGAGCTCTATCTCGAAGAGACACGTTCCACACTCCAGTTTGCGTCAAGGGCCAAACTCGTGAAAACCAACGCCCAGGTAAATGAAGTACTTGATGATCGGTCGATCATTCGCAGACTTCAACGCGAACTTGCGGAAGCCAGAGGCCAGACAACTGCATCGGTTACAGAGCATCTTCGTAATCTCGAAAATAAGGCGGCCTATGCTGGAACCGAAGCCATGGAAGCCAAGAAAAAGTTTGATCGCTTAACACGGTCAATCTTGAACGCCACGTCACTATTTTTGGGTTCACGTTCTTCACCGCATCTAGATAATGATGGGCAAGGAGTTAGAATGACAAACCATGACGTTAAATCTCGCAAGCGCAGGCAGTCAGATGGGATGATCGAGTTGCAGACGGGGTCGACCCCAATGAAGGAATCTTCAACGGCAACTGAGTCTCCGAAGACAACCTCGCGAATCAGTAGACAAAAAACAAATCACCCACAGCTGTCGCAGGTGGCGGAGCTCTCCATTCTGCGAGAGGCGTTCAGAATGCAGGCGAAATCATCTATGACTCTCAAGCATGACTTGGAGAACAGCAATAAAATACTACAGCAGAAAGACGATTTTGCAAAGGGACTGGAAGGGTCAAACAACGACCTTGCTCGAGAAAATGAACTCATCCTCAGCGAGCTTTCGCTTGTTCAGAGTGCTCTGAAAGATGCTCAAGGGAATCTTGAGAGTGCTACAAGAGACGCAGATGCTTTGTTGATGGTGAAGGAAACTGCCATTCTCACTGCAATCCAGGATGTGGAGACTGGAAACCAAAGGATCGCGGAGCTCGAAGCGACCAACAAGAATCTTTCCGAGCGGCTCCTTGATCTTCAAGGGGCCTTTGACCTTCTTCAGCAAGAACGAGTACGAAGCGCGTTTGACCTTGCACAAGTAGCTGAGGAGAAGGAAATTCTACAGATTGAGAGAGAGAAAGATAAGCTCATAATTGCCGAGATGAATCAGAAGATAGGAATATTGACGAGCCAGGCAAATGATGCTGAAAGAAAATATACTACACTACAGGATACTGTTTCCCAGTTCGCGAAGCAGCAGTCTTTAGCGGCTGAAGAGAAAGCAGCGTCTGACGCCTTGGCTTCTGAAACGCAATACGCTTTAGAAAATATGGCCCGTGAATTGGGGGAGGAAAGACAGAAGGGCGAATTATGTCGCCACGAGCTCGAAAGTCAGTTAGAATGGAATGTTCAAGAAAAAGAAACTGCGTGGACTACGATGTTCGGGCTTGAAGAGCAGCTTCGAGAGACTGAAATCGAAATCGCTAGGGCCGCCGAGTCTACGCTTCAGGCGATATCCGTAAGGGATGCGCGAATAGCGGAGCTTGTAGATGACCTCTCTTTCGCCGAGGCCGAGAAGGATGGCAACATTGCTCGCACCGCTACATTGTACGAGAACCTTCAAGCCGTAGAGGTACGACTGGGAGATGCTCAAAAGAAAATCGCGGAGCTCGAAGAACTGGTTGTCCACGAGCGAGAAACGAGCGCCAAGGCGCTTAGGGAGGTGCAAGCGAACCTTGAAACCATGTCACTTTCAAGAACTCAGGCGGAGGAGCAAGCGGCGCTGTTTAAGTTCCAGGTTGAGACTCTCGAGCAAGCGGTATTACAGGGTAAGACGAAGAATGATGAAATACAAAGACGTACCGAAGAGCTTCGATTTCAAGCTGATTCGGAGATCAATGAACTTCGTATACTCCTCAACGGGAGCACTGCAGACAAAATATCTGCTTTCGAAAAATGCGCCGATCTTGAGCTGCAGATGACATCGTTGATGAAGTCTCTAGAAGGAAGTCAACTACACACCACCTTTATACAGGCCAATTTGGTGGACCTCGAGGAAAAATACAGGGCTCTGGAGAATGATTGCCAGTTATCCCGGAGTCGTGAAGTATCTTTGTTGGAAGATTTAGAGGCCATTCAAGTCGATTTTACAAATCTTCAGCAAGAGATTGAGGCGATTTCCCAGGACAACGTCGAATTGGAATCGTGTTTACGCGAGTCACGTGATGAGAACAATGTTCAAATTACCAAGTTGTTGCGTGACAAAGACCTTATTTCAGCGGAAAAGGTCGAACTCGAGGACATACTCTTATCCAAAGAACGATCGCTGCTTGCCTTGCAGTCCCGATACACTGATTTACGCACTCAGGTGACATCAAAGGAAATAGAAAAATCTGATCTTGTTAATCAGGTTGGCATGCTGTCAGGTCAACTGGAGGCGATACTTTCGCAATGCAATTCACTTAATTCTACTGTCGAACAACTTCGAACCGCTGAAGCGTCTCTACGTTTGGAGCTTGCTGCGAACCAAGAGAGGCATGAACGTGTAACGAAGTCACATCAAGCCAAGGAACAAGAGTTGGAGAAGATACAGAAGAGCTTCGTTGTGTTGCTAGAGGAAAAGTCGGAGATTGAGCGACTTCAGAAAGCTTCTGAAGAAGAGTCCAGCTTGATGCGCGACAAATATGAGAAGTCAGAGGATAGATATTCTGAGCAGCAACTTACAATGAAAGATCTAGAAGAGAAATTGAATGGCACCCATTTGGAGCGGGAGGAGCTTCAAAGGAACTTTGAAAAGACAAGGAAAACTATCGAGGCAATGACCGCCGAAATTCGAGAGGCACGAGAAGACTTGGGACGATGTGAAACGGACAAGATCCAAATGGAGTGCCTCGTAATGTCTGTAGAAACTGAGAAAATGGCGTTGATGGCAGAACATGATGCTTTCCAAGTAAATCAACAAGAGTGCATGCAGATGATTGAAGACAAACTTTCGGAAAAAGAAGAACGAATCGAGCAGTTGACACGCGAAAGGTGTGACCTTGCCATGAAGCTAGACGAATACGCTCGCCTCGCAGCTAAGTCTGTTGAAACTGAAGCTGCAGTCAGCCAAATTCAGG